>Ga0307513_10000077_pt1 | contig 134167 bp, 125 predicted proteins | sample 15_EM_MG_FD_202174 | JGI IMG/M metagenome (GOLD analysis project Ga0307513, IMG submission 202174) | Populus trichocarpa ectomycorrhiza microbial communities from riparian zone in the Pacific Northwest, United States - 15_EM | ecosystem: Host-associated > Plants > Roots > Unclassified...
AGACCTTCGTCGAGGGCGTGCTCTGGGGGATCAACAGTTTTGACCAGTGGGGCGTGGAGCTGGGCAAGACGCTGGCGACCCGCGTGCTGGGAGATCTCGAAGGCGAGACGATGGGGCCGCATGACCCCTCAACCACCGCGCTGATCGAGCGCCTTCGGGCGCGGTGACGACGCGCACTGGCTTTTTTAACGCTCGTCGGCTATTGCCCTGGCCCATGATCCTGATCGCCCATAGCCATGGCCATCACCATCCGACCTGCCTGAGCGGGATCGGCCGGGATCGCATGGCCTAAGCGATCCGGCCCGAGCCCCGCCGATGCGGACGGGGCTTGGCGGTCTTCAAGCCTCTTCCGTCGACCCTGACAGACCGGGATACCGACGATGATCCGCCCGCCCTTTTCGCCGCCGCCGCGCCGCTGTCTTGCCGCGCCCCGGCGCATGGACTAAGCGCCCGACATGACGAACGACGCCCCTCGCCCCGAAGCCCGCACGCCGCGCGGCTTCATCGACCGTCGCCCGCGCGACCTGATCGCCGAGCGGCGCATCCTGACCGCCGTGCTCGGCGTCTATGAGCGCTACGGCTTCGAACCGCTGGAGACCGGCGCGCTGGAATACGCCGATGCGCTCGGCAAGTTCCTGCCCGACGCCGACCGGCCCAACGAGGGCGTCTTCGCCCTGCAGGACGACGACGAGCAGTGGATGGCGCTGCGCTACGACCTGACCGCGCCGCTGGCGCGCTTCGTGGCCCAGCACTGGGAAACCCTGCCCAAGCCCTTTCGCCGCTATGCGTCGGGCCCTGTCTGGCGCAACGAGAAGCCGGGGCCCGGGCGGTTCCGCGAATTCGTCCAATGCGACGCCGACACCGTCGGTTCGGCGCGCCCGGAAGCCGACGCCGAGATCATCGCCATGGCCGCCGACGGGCTGGCGGCGGCGGGTCTTCCGCCTGGCGCCTATGCGATCAGGATCAACAATCGCAAGCTGCTGAACGGCCTGCTGGCGACCGCCGGCGTCGCCGATGACCGTCAGAAGCTCGCGGTCCTGCGCGCCGTCGACAAGCTCGACCGGCTGGGCCCCGACGGTGTGCGGCTGTTGCTGGGGGAGGGGCGTCTCGACGAGTCCGGCGCCTTCACCAAGGGTGCGGGGCTGAAGGCCTCGGCCATCGAGTCGGTGATCGCCTTCACGGCCGCCGGCGGCGAAGGGCGGACCCAGACCCTCGACCGGCTCTCCAAGGTGATCGGCGGCTCGGCCGAAGGCGACGAGGGCCTGCAGGAGCTGTCGAACATCCACCAGGCGCTGGACGCCATGGGCGTCGGGCCAGACCGCGCGACCTTCGACCCGGCGGTGGTGCGCGGCCTCGAGTATTATACCGGCACGGTCTTCGAGGCTGAGTTGCTGATGAAGACGCAGGACGAGAAGGGCCACGCCGTGCGGTTCGGCTCGGTCGGCGGCGGCGGCCGTTATGACGACCTGGTGGCGCGGTTCACCGGCCAGTCGGTTCCCGCCACCGGCTTCTCGTTCGGGGTCTCCCGCCTGGCTGCGGCCTTGCGCGCGGGGGGGCAGGACCTGGCGGCGCAGGCCCGCGGGCCGGTGGTGGTCATCGCCTTCGACCAGGCCCGGATGGCCGATTATTTCGCCGTCGTCGGCGAACTTCGGGCGGCCGGCGTCCCGGCCGAGGTCTACCTCGGCGCGTCCGGCATGCGGGCGCAGATGAAATACGCCGACCGGCGGCTGTCGCCCGCCGCCGTGATCATCGGCGAGGACGAGTTCGCCGCCGGAACCGTGACGGTGAAGGATCTCGACCTAGGCCGCGACCTGGCCAGCGGCGTCGCCGACAACGCCGACAACGCCGCCTATCGCGAACAGCGCCTGGGCCAGGCCACCATGCCGCGCGGCGACCTGCTGGCCGCCATCCGACGGATCATCCAGGCAGCGCCATGAGAGTAGAACCGGCTGTTCCCACCGCCGCCCTGGCGGCCATTCGCGCGCCCTTCCTGGCGGTGGGCGCCCAGCCCGCCGACGCGCCGATCCTGCAGCCCCTGGGCCTGCTGCTGGATCTGGCCGGCGAGGCGATGCGCGCGCGCCTGTTCGTCGTGCAGGCCGAGGGCGGGGCCGAGACCTGCCTGCGACCCGACTTCACCGTCGCCATCGCCCGGCAGCACATCGAACAAGGATCCGTGGACGGACGATACCTCTACGAAGGCACGGCCTTCCGCGCGGAGCCCGACGGCGTCCGGCCCGAAGAGTTCCGGCAGATCGGCCTGGAAGCGTTCGACAGCGCCGCCGGCGCAGCGATCGACGCCGATGCCGAGATGGCCGGCGTGGCGTGGCGCGCCGCCGGGGCGGGCGGGCGCGAAGACCTGACGCTCTGGCTGGGCGACGTGGGCCTGTTCTCGGCCTTCGTCGACGGGCTCGACCTGCCATCGACCCTCACCGCGCGCCTCAAGCGGGCCGCCGGCCGGCCGCGGTTGCTGCAGGCCGAGCTGGCGCGTGCCGGTCAACAGGGCGACCGCACGTCAGGGGGCCAGCTCGCCGCGATGCTGGCGGAACTGCCGCAAGCCCAGGCCGCGGCCTTGCTCGAGGAGACCTGGGCCATGGCGGGCATCCAGCCGGTGGGCGGCCGGGGACCCAACGAGATCGCCCAACGGCTTGTCCGTCGCGCCGAGGAAGCCCGCGCGCCGGCGCTCACCAATGATCAGGCCGAGGCGGTTGGGCGCTTCCTGGCGGTGTCGGATACGCCGGAGGCCGCGCTCGCGCAGGTCAAGACGATCGCCGGCCGCGGAGCCTCCAAGCTGGCCGAGGCGCTCGACGCCTGGGACGAGCGGCTGTCGCGCCTGATCGTGGGGGGCGCGCCCAAGGACCGCCTGCGCTTCGCCACGGCGCTCGGCCATGCCTTCGACTATTACGACGGCCTGACGTTCGAGGTCCGCAGCGCAGCGCTGGACGAGGATCGGCCCGTCGCCGTGGGCGGGCGATACGACGGCCTGCTGGTCCGGCTGGGCGGGGCCAGCGACGCCCGGGCCGTGGGGTGCATGGTGCGGCCCTGGCGCGCCTTCTCCGGAGGCGAGGCATGAGCGATCCCCTGATCATCGCGGTTCCGTCCAAGGGCCGACCCAAGGAACAGGTCGACGCCTGGCTGGCCGACTGCGGCCTGGACCTTCAGGCCGGCGGCGGGGCGCGGGGCTATGTCGCCAGCCTGAAGGGCGCGCCGGGCGTCCAGGTGCGACTGCTTTCGGCCGGCGACATCGCCGAGGCGCTGGACCTGGGCGACGTGCATCTGGGCGTCACCGGCGAAGACCTGCTGCGCGAACGTAGCGATGTCGACAACCGCATCCTCCTGCTGCGCCCCCTGGGGTTCGCCCGCGCGGACCTCGTCGTGGCCGTGCCCAAGAGCTGGGTCGACGTCGACACCATGTTCGACCTGGAGGAAGTCACCCACGACTACCTGGCGCGAACCGGCCGGCGCATGCGCGTGGCGACGAAATACCTGGCCCAGACCCGCGCCTTCTTCGCCCGCCACGGGATCGCCGACTATCGGATCACCGAATCCGGCGGCGCGACCGAAGGGACCCCGGCTGCCGGCGTCGCCGAACTCATCGTCGACATCACCACGACGGGCGCCACGCTCGAAGCCAACGGCCTGAAGATCCTGGGCGACGGATTGATACTCAAGAGTCAGTTCCATCTCGCCGCCAGCCTTCGCACCGCCTGGGCGCCGCATCAGCTGGCGGCGGCGGAAGGCGTCCTGCGCCTCATCGAGGCGCGGGCGGCGGCGACGGCCAGCGCGACGCTGGCATGGCCGACGGCGCAGCCTGGCTCGGAGGCGGTGATCGGGGACCTGGTGAAGGCCGGCGCTTCGCGTCGACCCAATGGCCTGCTCGTGGGGGTGAACCACATCGCCGACGCGGCCTCGCGCCTGACCTCGGCCGGCCTGGGGCCGGTGACGGTCTCCAGGCCGGATTTCGTGTTCGATATCGCCTGTGATTCGTTTGAACGCCTGCAATCGTCGCTAATTTTTAACATCTGTGTCAAAAATTAGCGGTTCTTAAAGGACAAGTTTATCACGCTCGCGAAAATCTGATCGATTCCCGGGTTTTGAAGCCGTTGCGCGGATTGACACCTGTGGGGATTTGCCGTTTTCTCCTCCTTGCGAGAGACAAGACGGCGCTTAGTCCGAAAGTCTCCGGCGTTTCGGGGAGGAAACGCCCGTTAATAAGAGCGACTGCTCAAGATCAGGCCCGCCGCGACTATCCCCCGCGGCGGGCCTTATTTTTGGCCGGGACAATTTTTGTCGCAAGCGTCAAAAATATCCACTGAACTCGAAGCTTCAACATCACCCCCAGGCTGGGCCGTACCTGGCCGGCCGCGCTTGCCGTCACCAGATGCGCACGCGCGCCTCGGGCGGGACGTACATCGGATCGCCGGGCTTGATGTCGAAGGCCTGGTAGAAGGCGTCGACGTTCTCGATCGGCATGTTCACCCTGTATTTTGGCGGCGAGTGGGGATCTGAGACCAGCTGCTTGCGGGTCATGTCCTCGCGATACTTGCTGCGCCAGACCTGCGCCCACCCCAGGAACACCCGCTGATCGCCCGTCAGTCCGTCGATCACCGGCCCGGGCCGGCCGTTGAGGGATATGTGGTAGGCGTCCAGCGCCAGAAGCACGCCCCCAAGGTCGGCGATATTCTCGCCCATGGTGAGGGCGCCGTTGATATGGGCGCCGGGCAGCACCTCGACCGCGCCGTATTGCTTGCCCAGCTTGTCGGCCTGGACCTGGAACTTCTCGGCGTCGGCCTTGGTCCACCAGTCGGTCAGCTTGCCGTCGCCGTCGGACTTGCGTCCCTGGTCGTCGAAGCCGTGGGTGATCTCATGGCCGATCACGCCGCCGATACCGCCGTAATTGATGGCCGGATCGCCGTCGGGGTCGAAGAAGGGCGGTTGCAGGATGGCGGCCGGAAAGACGATCTCGTTCTTGGTGGAGGAATAGTAGGCGTTGATCGTCGGCGTGGTCATTTCCCACTCGGCCCGGTCGACCGGCTCATCGAGGCGGCGCACGCGATAGTCCCATTCGAATGCGGTCGCACGCTTGACGTTGCCGTAGAGGTCGCCGTCGGCGAACCGCAGCCCTGAATAGTCGCGCCACTTGTCGGGATAGCCGATCTTGACGTTGAACTTGGCCAGCTTCTCCAGGGCCTTGGCCTTGGTCTGCGGGGTCATCCAGGCGGCGTTCTCGATCCGGCCCCTCATGGCGATCTTTATGTCGCCCACCAGGGCGTCCATCTTCGCCTTGCTCTCCGGCGGGAAATAGGCGGCCACATAGAGCTTGCCCAGGGCGTCGCCGATCTCGCTGTCCACCAGCGCCACGCCGCGCTTCCAGCGCGGCCGTTGCTCGGGCTGGCCCGAAAGCGTCTTGTCGCGGAACTGATAATGGGCCTGGTCGAAGTCCTTCGACAGATAGACCGCGGCGTTGTCGACCAGGTGGAAGGCGGTCCAGGCCTTCAGGGTTTCCAGGGGCGTGGCCGCGTAGATCGCGGCGATCTTCGGGAAGGCGGTGTTCTCGGCGACGATCACCCGCTTGGCGCGCCCCAGATCCGCGCCCTGCAGATAGGCGTTCCAGTCGAAACCGGGCGCGAAGGCCGCAAGCTTGTCCACGTCGACGGGGTTGTAGGTCTTGTCGTCGTCGCGGCGCTCGGCCCGCGTCCAGGACACCTTGGCGATCTCGGTCTCCAGCGCGACGATGGCCATGGCGCCGGCCTCCGGCTTGGGCCAGCCCGCCAGCTTCAGCAGGCTTGCGACATAGGCCTGGTACGCGGCCTTCTGCGATGCGAACTGGCTTTCCAGGTAATAGTCGCGGTCAGGCAGGCCGAGTCCGCCCTGGCCGAGATAGACCGCGTAGCGCATGGGCGCCTTGGCGTCGTCGGAGATGGCCGCGGAGAAGAACGAATCCCCGAAGCCTTGGGCGGACGCGCCCATCAGCCGCGCGATATCGCCGCGTGTGCGCGCCGCCCTGATGGCGGCCAGGTCTTGCGTCAGGGGCTTGGCGCCCAGGCTGTCGACCCGCGCGACGTCGGTGAAGCTGCGATAGAGCGCGCCGATCTGGGCTTCCTCGCCCGCGGCGCCTGGCTTTGCCGCGGCGGCCTCGACGACGGCGCGCATGCGGTTTTCCGACAGTGCGTGCAGGGCGTCGAAGGCGCCGAAGCGCGAGCGGTCGGCCGGGATGACCAGCTTCGCCACATAGGTCCCGTTCGCGTAGTCGTAGAAATCGGCCCCTGGCCGCACGGCCATGTCGCGGCCCGCCAGGTCGAAGCCCCAGGCGCCCATTCTCGGCGCACGGGTCAGGTCCGCGGCCGCCGGTTCCGGCGGGCTCGCCGCTGTCGCCGGCGCCGATGCCCCGACGCCAGGCGTCCCCAGCGCCAAGGCCGTGACGGCCGCGGCTGCAAACAAGGAGGTCTTCATGATCTTCGAGCCCCGGCAAGGTTTCGTGCGTGATCGCGCTCGGAACATGCCTCGCCGGGCCTGTCAAAGGCTTGTTACATTTTTGTTACGTTTTCCGGAGGGTTGATCTGCACCGCTCGCGTCTGATGAAATGGCGACGACGAATACGCTGCGGAGAACAGAGGCCATCGTGCGAGGCTCGACGAGCCGACCCCGGAAGGCTCGGCAAGAGCGTCCTATTCCATTCGCGCCAGCTTGCGCTTGCCAGGAGACCCAATGGAGCACGAAGTTTCCGCCAGCAGTTACAAGGATGTGGTCCTTTTCCTTGCGACGGCCGGCATCATCGTGCCGATCTTCAGGCGATGGAAGATAAGTCCGATCCTGGGGTTCCTGGGGGCCGGCGTGCTTCTCGGGCCATCCGGCCTGGGCGCCCTGACGCAGCGGGCCGCCTGGCTCGGCTACTTCACGATCGACAATCCCGAGGAGATCGCTCAACTCGCCGAACTCGGGGTCGTGTTCCTGCTCTTCATGATCGGGCTGGAACTGTCCTGGGAGCGTCTGCGGCTGATGCGCCGGCTGGTGTTCGGCCTGGGCGCCTTGCAGGTCACGCTCTGCACGGCGGGCATCGCCACGATCGCCATCTTCCTGGGCCAGCCGCCGGCGGCGGCGGCGGCGATCGGCGCGGCCCTGGCGCTTTCGTCCACGGCGATCGTCATGCCCATCCTGGCCGAACAGAAGCGCCAGCATTCGCAGGCCGGCAGGACCACATTCTCCGTTCTGCTGTTCCAGGACCTGGCCGTCGCCCCGATCCTGATCACCGTCACCCTGCTGGCGGGACATGGCGACAGCGGGGTTTCGCCGAACCTGCTCCTGACCTTCGCCCCCGCCGCCGTCGGCATCCTCGCCCTGCTGGCGTTCGGCCGCTTCCTGCTACGCCCGATGTTGCGATCTGTGGCGCGGGCCAAGAGCGAAGAACTCTTCATGGCCGCCTGCCTGCTGGTGGTGATCGGCGCCGGCCTGGTGAGCGCCCTGACGGGCTTGTCCATGGCCTTGGGGGCCTTCATCGCCGGACTGTTGCTGGCGGAGACGGAATTCCGACACGAAGTCGAGGTGACCATCGAGCCGTTCAAGGGCCTGCTTCTGGGCCTTTTCTTCCTGTCGGTGGGCATTGGCCTGGATCTGTCGCTGCTGATCGCCAGGCCGCTGATGATCCTCGGCGTCACCGGCGGGCTCATCGCGCTGAACGCCAGCGTCGTGTTCGTCCTCGCCCGCGTCTTCGGCGTCGCCTCGCGCAGCGCGCTGGAGGCCGCATTGCTGCTGGCGGGCGGCGGGGAGTTCGCGTTCGTGATCCTGTCGTCGGCCATGGGCGGCGGCATCGTCGACCCGGCGGTCGGCAAGATGATCCTGGTGGCCTCCACCACCTCGATGATGACCATCCCCATCCTGGCCATCCTCGGGTTGAAGTTCGGCGGTCGGAAGGTCGCCGTGCCTGAACTGCCGGTCGAGGCCCCGGGCGCCGATCGCGCCGACCCCGAAAATACGGTCCTGGTGGTCGGCTACGGCCGGGTCGGCAAGCTGGTGGGCGAGATGCTGACCCGCCATGAAATCCCCTGGGTGGCGGTGGAGCGGAACGCCAAGTTCGTCGAGCAGGGCCGTCGCGCCGGCGAGGTGATCTTCTTCGGCGACGCCGCCCGCGCGGAATTCCTCAAGCGATGCGGCCTGGGCGAGGCCTTGGCCCTCGTGGTGACCATGGACGATCCGGAAGGGGTGGAGGCGATCGTCGCCGTAGCGCGCGAGGTGCGCCCGAACCTGACGATCGTGGCCCGCGCCCGTGACGCCCGCCATGCCCAGCGTCTCTATGAACTGGGGGCCACCGACGCGGTGCCCGAGACGGTGGAGGCCAGCCTGCAACTGTCCGAGGCGGTGCTGGTGGATATCGGCGTGCCCATGGGCCTTGTCATCGCCTCGATCCACGAGCGGCGCGACGAGTTCCGGAAGGGCTTCAATCGCCCTGATTCGCTCGGCGGCCGCGTCAGACGCTACCGCCGAGGTGACAACTAAGGTTACGCACAAAAAAGTCACAATTTACGATGGCGCCTGGAACCGGGCGCCGCGACCGGCGTTAGGCAGCTGAGCAGATCTTGGGGCTGCGCCAGGACCGGGGGAGAGATGTCTCGACGACTGCAGATCGCCGCCTGCCGCCGCGCGTCGTCACGCCTGGCGCCGACGCCGCGCAGAAAATGCGACATTTCGTCAACTTTACAAGCATTTGAAAAGATTTCGCGTGCCATGGATGCGGCTCGTCCGCAGATCTCGCAGGCGAAGCTTAACGATGGCGCGCGCGCCAGACGCGCTCCAGCGCATTGGTCGGGGCGCTCTACCCTCGTCTCTGCGTTGCATGCCGAATATCGGTGTGCACGTTCTGGCGGCAGTTCGTCGGCCGAGGAAATAGAGCGGCGGTGTGGCTTCAGTGACACTTACGCAATGCCTCGGCCTTGGTATAAGGACCTTGATATAAGGATGCTGGGTCAATAGGCCGCGGCACCAAGGGCAAGCAGAGGGCTCTAATAATGAAATTCAAACTCCTGGCAGGCGCCGCCATGGCTGCGGCGTTCGCCGCAACGGGCGCGTCGGCTCAAGAAGGCTGGTATGGGGCTGTCGATCTCGGCTACCATTGGCCAGACAGCATCGAAGCCAGTTCGTCCAACGTCGGCGCCAACGGCTCGGCTTACAAGTGGGACTTCAACCAAGACAAGGATTGGGCCGGTTTTGCCCGCCTTGGCTATCAGCTGAACCCCAGCTGGCGCGTTGAACTCGAAGTCGGCTATCGCCCTGGCGATATCGATTCGATCCTCGGCGGCCCCAGCAACTCCATCGTCGGCCTCTGCACCCCGGGCGTGACCCGGACCGTCGCGGCTCCGACCTGCGGCTCGCCCAGCGGCGACCTCAAGGCTTGGACGGTGATGGGCAATGTCATCTATGACTTCATGCCCGACAGCACGATCAACCCGTTCCTCGGCGCGGGCATCGGCATCAATCACGCTTCGATGGACACGACGGGCCAGTTCTCCACGGTCACCGGCGCGATCACGGCCGCCAACCCGGCGATCCAGAACCTGGTCGTCGACGACAGCGACACCGCGTTCGCCTGGCAGGTCATCGCTGGCCTGGCGTGGAAGGCGACGGATCGCCTGAACGTCGACCTGACCTACCGTTACCTCGGTGGTTCGGATCTCGATTTCGCCTCGGTCGGCAGCGCCGCGCTGCAGCCGGGCGTGTTCTCCGGCGACTATCGCGACCAGTCGGTGACGGTCGGCCTGCGTTATTCCTTCGCAGCCCCGCCGCCTCCCCCGCCGCCGCCGCCGCCTCCCCCGCCGCCGCCGCCCCCGCCCCCGCCTCCTCCGCCCCCGCCGGCGTATGAAGCCAAGCAGTTCATCGTCTACTTCCCGTTCGATCAGTACGTGCTGACGCCGGAAGCCCAGGCGGTGGTCCAGGAAGCCGCCAGCTACGCCAGCGCCGGCAACGCGACGCAGGTCGTGGTCGTGGGTCACACCGACACCTCGGGCTCGCCTGCCTACAACGTCCGCCTGTCGGAACGTCGTGCGAAGGCCGTGGCCGATGCGCTGGTCGGCCTGGGCGTCGCCCAGACCGCTCTGCAAGTCGACTGGAAGGGCGAGTCCATGCCTGCGGTCGCCACCGGCGACGGCGTCAAGGAACCCCTGAACCGTCGTTCGACGATCGACATCAACTTCTGATCCGATCGTTCGACGAACTGTCGTTAGCGGGAGCCCGGTCGCAAGACCGGGCTCTTTGCTTTTGGGGGCGCCGTCAGAGGCTGGGACGACACCCCTAGCGCGTCAGCAGGATCCAGATCCCGATCGCGGCGAAGCATGCCGCCGCGGCCCAGCGGATCCACTTCAGCGGCAGCTTGGCGGCCGCTGCCTCGCCGATGAACACCACCGGCCCGTTGGCGATCATCATCCCGACGGTGGTTCCGGCCGCCACCAGGAATATGTCCTGGAATCGGGCGGCCAGCGCCACCGTGGCGACCTGGGTCTTGTCGCCCATCTCCACGAAGAAGAAAGCCACGGTGGTGGCCCAGAAGACGGAGTGGGCCGTGCGGCTGGCCCGGTCGTCCTTTTCCTCAAGCTTGTCGGGAATCAGCGCCCAGGCCGCGAAGCCGAGGAAGGCCACGCCCAGCACCCACTTCATCCACGGGCCCTGCAGGAATGCGCCGGCGACGGCGCCCACGGTGGCGGCCAACAGGTGATTGGCGATCGTCGCGGCCAGTATGCCGAACAGGATCGGCGCGGGCTTGCGGAATCGTGTCGCCAGCAAAAGGGCGAGCAACTGGGTCTTGTCGCCGATCTCGGCGATGGCGACGAGGCCGGCCGAGACGAAAAAGGCATTCATCGAAAAACGTCCTGGGCGGGGTCGAGACAAACCAATGGCTTTCCGCGCCGCCGACCCCGCAATGGATCGACGCACGAAAGCCAAAGGTCTCGCCAAGCACTCGCCGGACGCGCCATGCCTCGGATCCTGCGACCCGCGGCAAGTCTGTTGACGCGCCCCCCGTTGGAGATACGGGCGGCTACTCCCCAGTGACGACCGGCCAATAGACCGGCGGCAGGCGGGGCGCAAGGGCGTGGGCGCCGCAGCTTCGCCTGCGCTGCGTTGTCACACTCTCGTGAGGCGCGAACCCGCAAGTCCGGCGGAACCCTTTATTCGCCTCGCTTCGGGAATCGGCGTTAACCTATCGTTTACGAAAAACTCCGGGGACAGATCGCGTTGGCCCGTTGACGAGTCATCAAGGCTTGCCCCCATATGATGCGTATCGGGGCGGGGCGTCCCACAAGATGTAGTTGGGTGGAGCAAGTCGGGCAGCTTAGTTCGAAGCTCCTGAAAGTTATGGGTTTTGGGTATGAGCGGCAGCGAAGCGGCAAGATTGACGGTTTCCCAGGCGGCCCAGGCTCGGCGGCAGACGCAGGAGAGGCCGCAACTGCAGCTGGTTCGCAAGGTCGAGGTCGATCGCACGCGCGACGCCTTGCTCACCGACTTCGGACGCACGACGCTGGAGGACCGCTACCTGCTGGCCGGCGAGTCCTACCAGGACATGTTCGCCCGGGTGGCGACCGCATTCTGTGACGACGCCGAGCACGCCCAGCGCATCTACGACTACATTTCGAATCTCTGGTTCATGCCCTCGACGCCGGTGCTGTCCAACGGCGGCGCCTCACGCGGCCTGCCGATTTCCTGCTTCCTGAACGCGGTGCCCGACAGCCTCGAAGGCATCATGTCGGTCTGGAACGAGAACGTGGCGCTGGCGTCCAACGGCGGCGGCATCGGCACCTACTGGGGCGGCGTGCGCTCCATCGGCGAGAAGGTGAAGGGCGCGGGCCAGACCAGCGGCATCATCCCCTTCATCCGCGTCATGGACTCCCTGACCCTGGCGATCAGCCAGGGTTCGCTGCGTCGCGGCTCGGCGGCGGTCTACCTCGACATCCATCACCCGGAGATCGAGGAGTTCCTGGAGATCCGGAAGCCTTCGGGCGACTTCAATCGCAAGTCGTTGAACCTGCACCACGGCATCTCGATCACCGACGAGTTCATGGAAGCCGTGCGCGACGGCGCCCCCTTCGGCCTGCGGTCGCCGAAGAACAGCGAGGTCGTCCGTTCAGTGGACGCCCGCACCCTGTGGCAGAAGATCCTCGAGATTCGCCTGCAGACCGGCGAGCCCTACCTGATCTTCTCCGACACCGTGAACCGGGCCATGCCCGAGCATCAGCGCGACCTGGGCCTGAAGGTTCGTCAGTCGAACCTCTGCTCGGAGATCATGCTCCACACGGGCAAGGACCACCTGGGCCAGGAACGCACCGCCGTCTGCTGCCTGTCCTCGGTAAACGCCGAGAAATTCCTGGAATGGCGCGATCATCCCACGTTCGTCGAAGACATCATGCGCTTCCTGGACAACGTGCTGCAGGACTTCATCGAGCGCGCGCCCTCGGAGATGGACCACGCCGTCTACGCCGCCGTGCGCGAGCGTTCCGTGGGCCTGGGCCTGATGGGCTTCCACTCGTTCCTGCAGAGCCAGAACGTTCCGTTCGAGAGCGCCCTGGCCAAGTCGTGGAACATGCGGCTCTTCAAGCACCTGCGTCGCCAATGCGACGCGGCTTCGCGGACGCTCGCGGCCGAACGCGGGCCTTGCCCGGATGCGGCGGACAAGGGCGTCATGGAGCGGTTCAGCCACAAGCTGGCCATCGCCCCGACCGCCTCGATCTCGATCATCTGCGGCGGCACCAGCGCCGGCATCGAGCCGATCCCGGCCAACATCTACACCCACAAGACCCTCTCGGGCTCGTTCGCGGTGAAGAACCCCTATCTGGAGCGGCTGCTCGACGAGAAGGGCCACAACACCGCCGCCATCTGGGACTCGATCCTGGAAAACGAAGGCTCCGTCCAGCACCTCGACTTCATCTCCGAAGACGAGAAGAGCATCTACAAGACGGCCTTCGAGATCGATCAGCGCTGGGTGGTGGAACTGGCCGCCGATCGCACGCCCGATATCTGCCAGTCGCAATCGGTGAACATCTTCCTGCCCGGCGACGTCGATAAGTGGGACCTGCACATGCTGCATTGGCAGGCGTGGGAACGCGGCTGCAAGTCCCTCTATTACCTGCGGTCGAAGTCGGTCCAGCGCGCGGCCCACGCCGGCGGCGAAGGCGCGGCGATCTTCCAGGCGATCAGCGGCGAGCGCACCGACTACGACGAGTGCCTGGCCTGCCAATAGGCGATCTGGCGACCAGGCCCGCTGACGGACATTCCCTCGGGAACTGAATCCGTTTCCCGTTCCTTAGGGCTTCATGGAAGATGATCGTTGAGCCGCACGCTCAACGATGCGGGATTGGGAGAGGCGCTTATGAGGCTGTTGGCTTTCGCGGCCATCGTCCTCGGTCTCAGCACAGCGAGTAACGCTGCGGGGCAGGTTTTGTCCGCGTCGGACACGACGTCATCAACATTACGCGACGCCGCGTTCGCGCCGAGGGCTTTCGTCGGCCAGGCAGATCCCGTCGGCCAGATGCTGGAACGGGACAGCTATACGTCACGCGGCGATCCGGTGCGGTGGCGGACCAAACAGGTGCGACTGGCGCCGGCGCGTCGGAGCGGCGCGGTCGACTCGCTGCGGGTCACCACCGGCGAGACGCTGCGGGCGCCGGGCGGGTTGCCCTTGGCGCGCGATCGTGGCGATTTCGACAACCAGGCCTATGAGGTCGCGCTGATCCGCGACTGGCCGGCCGCCCTGAATGTCGGTGCGGGCCAGTACAAGCTGGACGTCTCGCCGCATGCGGGCCTCGGCTACAGCCGCGTCGGCGGAACGGCCGAAGCCGGCGCGATGGTGCGGTTGGGCAAGCGCAACAGGGACGAGATGGTCGTCGAGCGGCTCAACGAGATGGGCGTTCGCGACGGCGCGAGTTTCGGCGATCAAGGTCGCTGGTATCTGTTCGCCGCCGCCAGCGGCCGGGCCATCGGCCTCAACATGCTGCGCAGCGAGAACGGGTGGAGTCGCGAGGGCTGGTCCACCGATCCCTCGGCGGCGATGATCGCCGATGCCCAGGTGGGCGTGGGCTGGCGGCGCGGCGACATGCAGACGTCCTTCGGATATGTGCGCCGCGAGGTGAAGGGCGATCATCGGGTCTGGGGCCAGGAAACCCGGGCTGACTCGCTGGTGGCGGTGACCTTCTCGATCCGGCCGGGACGCTAGGTATCGCCCGCCTCGAATGGCGCGCGCTACGCCCAGGGCGCCGCGCGCCGCGGGTGGGCCCCTATTCCATCCCCAGCTCGTTCACAACATCTTGGGTCCCTGCGTTAACTTGCCGCTAGATGTTGTCCCGCAACGATGGCTATCGTTGTCCCTTAACTATCGGTCCGCCGATTCCGCCTTCAGGATACGAACAGTGACTGCGCCTTCCAACGTCCGAGCTCTCCCAGGCCTCCTCACGCCGTCGTTCGCCTACAAGCCGTTTCGTTATCCGTGGGCCTATGAGTTCTGGAAGAAGCAGCAGCAGGTCCACTGGATGCCCGAGGAGGTGCCCCTGGGCGAGGACTGCAAGGACTGGGCGGCCAAGCTCAACGACCGCGAACGCGCGCTGCTGACGCAGATCTTCCGCTTCTTCACCCAGTCCGACGTCGAGGTGAACGACAACTACATGGAGCGCTACGGGCGGGTGTTCAAACCGACCGAGGTGAAGATGATGCTGGCCTCGTTCTCCAACATGGAGACGATCCACATCGCCGCCTACGCGCTGCTGCTCGAAACGATCGGCATGCCCGACAGCGAGTTCACCGCCTTCCTGGATTACCAGGAGATGCGCGACAAGCACGACTACATGCAGAAGTTCGGTGTCGATTCGAACGCCGACATCGCGCGCACGCTGGCCATGTTCGGCGGCTTCACCGAGGGGCTGCAGCTCTTCGCGTCGTTCGCGATGCTGATGAACTTCCCGCGCCACAACAAGATGAAGGGCATGGGCCAGATCGTCTCGTGGTCGGTGCGCGACGAGAGCCTGCATTGCGAAGGCATCATCAAGCTCTACCACGCCTTCAACGCCGAAACCGGCGCGGTGACCAAGTCGGTCGCCGACGACATCGTCGACTGCTGCAAGACCGTGGTCGGCCTGGAGGACAATTTCATCGACCTGGCCTTCAAGGCCGGCGAGATCCAGGGCATGACGCCCGACGACATCAAGCGCTACATCCGTTTCATCGCCGACTGGCGCCTGCGCCAACTGGGCCTGCCGGAAGTCTATGGCGCGAAGGAAAACCCCTTGCCCTGGCTGCAGTCGATGCTCTCTGGGGTTGAGCACGCCAACTTCTTCGAAGCGCGGTCGACCGAATATTCCAAGGCCGCCACCAAGGGCCAATGGCATGGCGACGCGGGGGTCTGGGCGGAGTTCGACCGGTCCCTGGCGCGGCGTTCGGAAAATATCCTGCCGGCGGAATAGCCGATTGGCGCAGGTGCGCGTCTTCCCGCGGCGGAAGACGCGCCCGCCGTCATCGACGCAAAAACAACCTTGAGTATGCGACGGTTTTCGCCAAGATGAACTTCAGCATGACTGTCACGCCGTAAGACTTACGGAAGTCTCAGGCTCCGCGACACCGCGCCACAGGCGACGAGTAAGCCGCCTTCTCCATTTTTTAAGCATAGCGGCTGTACGTCGAGATGCACGGCGCGTCGTCTCGTCGTGTTCCTGGTAGGAGCCTGCAGAGTGGCCATAGTTTTTGACGCCGACCACGCTGAACCGGCCAAGCGCGCGCCGCTATGGCCTGTCGCCATCGACTGGTTCGAACGCATCGCGGTGGCCGGCCTGTCGTTCATGCTCATCCTGCGCATCGTGCACGGCGGCGGTCCGCTGCTGGTCAACGGCCTGCTGCTGTTCGGCGAGGGACTGATCGTCCTGTCGGTGCTGTTGCGCCGCACCACCGGAAACTATTCGTCGAAACCGCTGGATTGGGCTTTCGCCGTCGGCGGCACCGCGCTGCCGCTGCTGGCTGGGCCGGGCGGGACGAATATCGCGCCGGTCTACGTCTCCGGCGCGCTGATGCTGGTGGGACTGTTGATCCAGGCCAGCGCCAAGGTCATTCTCTTTCGTAGCTTCGGCGCCGTTGCCGCCAATCGCGGCGTCAAGCGCGAGGGCCCTTACCGTTTCATCCGCCACCCCATGTACGCCGGCTATGTCTGCATGTGGCTGGGTTTCTGGCTCTACAACCCGACGCTGCGCAACAGCGTGATCTATGCGCTCTGCCTCGGATGCATGGCCTATCGCATCCTTGCCGAGGAGTGCCTGCTGAGCGCCGATCCCAAGTACCAGGCGTTCATGCGGACCACGCGTTACCGCCTGCTGCCCAAGATCTGGTGAGATCTCAGGCGGCCTGAGGCTCGGGCTCCTCGATCTGGTCTTCCCATTTCGCGACGACCGCGGCGGCCACTGAATTGCCGATCACATTGGTGGCGCTGCGGCCCATGTCGAGCAGGTGATCCACCGCCAGGATCAGCAGCAGGCCTTCCTCCGGCAGCTTGAAATAGGCAAGCGTCGCGGCGATCACCACGAGCGAGGCCCGCGGCACCCCGGCCATGCCCTTGGACGTCACCATCAGCAGCAGCAGCATGGTGATCTGCTGGCCGATCGACAGGTCCACGCCATAGACCTGGGCGATGAACAGGGTGGCGAAGGTGCAGTACATCATCGACCCGTCCAGATTGAACGAGTAGCCCAAGGGCAGCACGAAGCTGGCGACCCTGCGCGAGACGCCCCACCGCTGCAGTTCCTCCAGCGTGCGCGGGTAGGCTGCTTCCGACGACGCCGTGGAGAAGGCCAGCAAGGCCGGCTGTCGGATGGCGCCCATCAACTGCAGGGCGCGAGGACCCACGATCAATAGGACAACGCCGATCAGGAGCGCCCAGAGCAGGCCGAGCGACAGATAGAAGCCGCCGACAAAGGCCGCATAGGTTTCCAGGATATCCAGCCCTTGCGTGGTGATCGTCGAGGCCAGGGCGGCGAAGATCGCCAGGGGGGCGGTCTTCATCACATAGCCGGTCACCTTCAGCATGATCTTGGCGATCTGGTCGACGAGCGCCAGCACCGCGGGCGCCCGGTCGTCGATGCTGGCCACGGCCGTACCCACGAAAATCGAGAAGATCACGATCTGCAGGATCTCGTTGTCGGCCATCGCCTCGACGATGGATTTCGGCACCAGGTGGGTGATGAATTCGCGCAGGGTGAATTTGGAGACGTCCACCGTCGCGCCGGCGGTCCCGGCGTCGGGCAGGGCCAGATGAAGGTTCGCTCCCGGGTGCAGCAGGTGGACCATCAGCAACCCGATCGTCAGGGAGACGATCGACGCCGATATGAACCAGGCCATCGCCTTCAGGCCGACCCGCCCGACCGAGGCGGCGTCCTCCATGTGCGCGATGCCCGCCACCAGGGTGGAGAACACCAGCGGCGCGATGATCATCTTGATCAGCCGCAGGAAGACGTCGGTGATGATGGTGAAATTGTCGGCGGCGGCCTTGGCCTGTTCCGGCGCGAGGTACTGGTTGCAGGCCCACCCGACCCCGACGCCCAACACCATCGCCGCGACGATCATGATCGTGAACAAGCGATTCATCGGCCATCCCCAAATGCGAAGCGACATTAGTCGCCGGGATGAATGGCCCCGTCCATCCCGCGGCGCTCGAAGCCTGGCCGTGAGCGCGCTATAAGGCGTGATGACCTTCCAGAGCAGCGCCGCCGACATCGTTGACCGGCTCGACGCCGAATATCGCAGCAGCGTGACGGCGTTGCGTGAGGCGCTGAAGCTCTTCATGGCCGGCGGGCCGCCGCCGGACCCTGCGCTGCGTCGCGACGGGGCCTTCGCCTATCCCGAACTCCGCCTGGCCTGGCCGCCGGGCAAGCCATATCCGCGCATCGGCCGCGCCTATGCGCGGATGTCGCAACCCGGCCGCTACGCCGTCACCGTGACCCGGCCGGACCTCTACCGCGACTACCTGGTCGAGCAACTGTCCCTGCTGATGCAGGACTTCGAGGTCGATATCGAGGTGGGGCGTTCGCACCAGGAGATCCCGTTCCCCTACGTGCTGGACGGCGCCGCCGACGTGGCGCTGGCGGACATCGGCTCGACGGAGATCGCCCGATATTTCCCCACGACGGAGCTGGCCTTCATCGGCGACGAGGTGCCCGACGGCTATTGGAACGCCGCGCTCGAGGACGCCCGGCCCCTGGCCCTGTTCGACGGCCTGCGCACCGACTTCTCGCTGGCGCGGCTGGCCCATTACACCGGCACGCCCGCCGAGCACGTTCAGCAATATATCCTGTTCACCAACTACCATCGCTACGTGGACGAGTTCGTGCGGTGGGGGTGCGCCCAATTGGGCGGCGAGGGCCCCTATACGGCCCTGTCGGCCGCGGGCCACGTCGTGGTCGACGCCGGGACGCCAAACCCGGAACAGGTCGTCGCCGATGCGCCCTGGCGGCGTCACCAGATGCCGGCCTATCACCTGATGGCGCCGGGACGCCGCGGCGTCACCCTGGTCAACATCGGGGTAGGCCCCTCCAACGCCAAGACCATCACCGACCACCTTGCGGTCCTGCGGCCGCAGGCCTGGCTGATGATCGGCCACTGCGGCGGCCTGCGCGGCAGCCAGACCATCGGCGACTATGTCCTGGCCCACGCCTATCTGCGGGACGACCATGTCCTCGACGACGTCCTGCCGCCGGAGATCCCCATTCCGGCCATCGCCGAGATCCAGGTGGCGCTGAACCGGGCGGCCGAGGCGGTGACCGGCGAGACCGGCGAAATGCTGAAGCGCCGGCTGCGCACGGGCACGGTGATCACCACCGACGACCGTAACTGGGAGCTTCGCTATTCCCTCAGCGCCCTGCGCTTCAACCAGTCGCGCGCCGTGGCCATCGACATGGAAAGCGCCACCATCGCCGCCCAGGGCTACCGCTTCCGCGTGCCCTACGGCACGCTGCTTTGCGTCTCGGACAAGCCCCTGCACGGCGAGATAAAGCTGCCGGGGCAGGCCAACGCCTTCTATGAGCGGGCGATCGGCCAGCATCTGCGGATCGGCGTCGAGACCATGGACCTGCTGCGCGAGGAAGGCCCGCGCCTGCATTCGCGCAAGCTGAGAAGCTTCGACGAGCCGCCGTTCCGCTAGGATTTCGCCCGGCGCTGTCTTCCGCTTGCAACGATCCCGTTCTAGGTGAGGGCATGACCCGTCACATCGATTTCGAAGGCGTGGAGAACTTCCGCGATTTCGGAGGTTACGACACGGCCAGCGGCCGCAGCCTGAAACGCAACCTCCTGTTCCGCTCGGCCAATCATGCCCGCGCGACGGACGAGGACCTCGCGGCGATGGCGGCCCTCGGTATCCGGGTCGTCGTCGACCTGCGCCGGAAGAACGAGCGCGAGCGCGAGCCGTCCCGGCGCTGGACCTCCTTCGACGCAGCGGTGATCGATAACGACCTCGACGGCGAACACCAGGACTGGCTGGAGTTCGTGAAGGACTCCGACCTGTCCCCGGCCTGGTTCCACGCACACTCCCTGGACTATTATCGCTCCGCGCCGCTCGAAACCCGGCACCTTGATCTGTTCACCCGCTATTTCCAGGCCTTGGCGGCGACCGACGGCCCCGTGCTGGTTCACTGCGCGGCGGGCAAGGACCGAACCGGCCTCATCTGCGCCTTCACCCACCATATCGCCGGCGTCCATCGCGATGATCTGCTGGCGGACTATATGCTGACCAACGACGAGGACCGTATCGCGCGGCGCGCCGGACTGTTTGTCGCGTGGGCTTCGGAGTTGCTCGGTCGGCCGCTTTCGGACGCTGCGGCGCGGACGGCCCTGTCGGTCCACCCGGACTATCTGGACACTGCCATCGCCGCGATCGACGCGGCCTATGGCTCGCTCGACGTCTATCTGGAGAAGGCCCTGGGCGTCGATCAGGCGCTGCGTGAGAAAATCCAGGCCCAGATACTTGCCTGACCCACTCTTGCGCCGGGCCGCGCGTTCGGCCTAATCGCGGCGCGCAAGGTGGAGTTACGATGCAGAGCTTTCAACCGCCCCGACGAATCCTGATGGGGCCCGGTCCTTCCGATGTCAGCCCCCGCGTGCTGGCCGCGCTGGCGCGTCCGACCATCGGGCACCTCGACCCCGATTTCCAGGCCCTGATGGAGGAGATCAAGGCGGCGTTGCAACGGCTGTTCAACGCGCCCGATCACGTCTGCGTCCCGCTGCCGGCCCCCGGCACGGCGGGCATGGAAGCCGCGATCATGAACCTGTTGGAGCCCGGCGACCGGGCGGTGATCGCCGTCAACGGCGCGTTCGGCGGACGGATGGCCGACATGGCGGGCCGGGCCGGCGCGACCGTCGTCACCGTCGACCACGACTGGGGCGCGCCCGTCGACCTCGCCCGGGTCGAGGCCGCGCTGCGTGAAGCCCCCGCCAAGGTGCTGGCCTTCGTCCATGCCGAAACCTCCACCGGCGCGCGCAGCGACGCCGCCGGGCTTTGCGGCCTGGCGCGCAAATACGACGCCCTGTCCATCGTCGACTGCGTCACGTCGCTAGGCGGGATCGTCGTCGACGTCGCGGCCTGGGACGCCGACATCGTCTATTCCGGCACGCAGAAGTGCCTGTCTGCGCCGCCTGGCCTGGCCCCCATCGCCTTGAGCCGGCGGGCCCAGGCGGCCATCACGGCGCGCAAGGAGAAGCCCCGCAACTGGCTCTACGATTTCGGCCTGCTGATGAGCTACTGGGGCGGGGAAGGCGGGCGCACCTATCACCACACCGCGCCGATCAACGCGCTCTATGGCCTGCACGAGTCGCTGGTGGCGCTGTTCGAGGAGGGCCAGCAGGCGTCCATCGTCCGCCATGCCCGGATGCACGAGGCCCTGGTCGCCGGCCTCGAGGCGGTCGGCCTGCGGCTGCTGGTGGATGCGCCCCATCGCCTGCCCCAGCTCAATCCCGTCATCGTGCCCGACGGCGTCGACGAGGCGGCGGTGCGGTCCATGGTGCTGAAGAACTGGGATCTGGAGATCGGCGCCGGGATCGGCGCCCTGAAGGGCAAGATCTGGCGCATCGGCCTGATGGGCGCCTCGGCGACGCCATGGCATGTCCGGCTCTGCCTGACCGCGCTTTGCGAAGCCTTGGCCGCCCAGGGCTATGAGGCCAGCGCGGAAAAGGCCTTGGCCGCCGCCTCGGCCAGACTCGCGGCGTGAGGTGAGGGCGCCGGCGTCATGATCGCGCCGGATGACCGCGGCCTGACGCTGGGCGACGGGCTGTTCGAGACCCTGCTGGCCCGTGACGCACGCCTGGCCGATCTCGAAGCGCATCTCGATCGCCTGGCGTCCGGCTGCGCTGTCCTAGGCCTGCCCGCGCCCGATCGGGCCGAAGCGACGCGGCTGATGGATCAGGCCATGGCCGCCGCGGGCCTGCAAAATGGCCTCGCCGCCGTCAGGCTGACCTTGACGGCGGGCTCCGGGGGGAGGGGGCTGGACCGCCCCGCCGCACTCCGGCCGCGCCTGTTTGCGACGGCCAGCCCCTATGTCAGGCCCGCCCAGCCCGCGACGTTGTCGACGGCGATCATACGGCGGAACGCGGACTCGCCGCTTTCCCGGCTCAAGTCCCTGAACTACCTCGACAACGTGTTGGCCAGGGAAGCGGCCCGCCACGTGGGCGCCGACGAGGCCCTGATGCTCAACACCCGCGGGGACATCGCCTGCGCGACGGCGGCGAACATCTTCTGGGTCAGCGGGGGCAGGGTCTTCACGCCCGCCCTGGCCTGCGGGGTTCTGGCCGGCGTCGCCCGCGGGCGGGTGATCGCCGCGGCGGAAAGCAAGGGTGCGCCGGTGATCGAGGTTCATGCGCCGCCCGCCGTGCTGGAAGCGGCGCAGGCCATGTTCCTGACCAACAGCCTGACGGGCGTGCGCGAGGTGCGCGGGCTGGATGGCCGGGCGTTCGCCCCGTCGCCCCTGGTGCGGACGCTTGGCGACCTGTTGCGCTAGGTCGTGCTCCAGAGCACCTCGTCCGACCGGCGCGGCTTCAGATAGGCCTTGTCGGCGAAGTTCAGCGCGTTCGGCAACGCCTGCTTGAACGGCGAGTCGAAGCTGTAGCTCATCTCCGTCATCACCATGCTCTCGTAGGGCTTCAGCAGGGTGCTCAGCTTGGGGTCCACCACCGTCCCCGACAGCGCCGGCATGCCGCCCGACGTCTTGCTCCACACCACCTTGATGTTGTTCGAGGCGTCCATCTTGACGCTGGTGACGCGCACCTTCAGCGGCGCTTCGGGGAATGGCCGCATCATCGTCGTGCCGATCGAGAAGATGTCGGTCATGGTGGCGGTGTTCATCTGGGTCGACTGCGTCACTAGGTCGCCGATGGCGGAAACCGCATGGCTGGCGCGCCGGTGGGCCATCATCGCCATGGTGACCTCGGCGACGCCGAAGTAGCCGACGATCATCGCCGGCGCGATCAGGGCCATTTCCACGGCGGCGACGCCGCGCCGGTCGCGACCGAGCCGCGCAAGGAATCCGCCTGACTTTGCGGGCGCCTTGGCGGGAGGCCGCTTCGAAGGTCGGCGGAGGATCATGTGCACTTGGCTCCCACCGGCGGGTCGTCGTTATAGGGTTCGTTGCGGAAGACCGAGGCGGAGCTCAACATGCGCTGGCCCGTGGCGGGATTGTCGGCGAAAGCCATCATCACGCCCGGCGTCACGAGCGGCCATTGATAGTAGACACGCACCAGCACGATGTCCCTGGCCTTGCCCGGCGAGAAGCACGTGGCGCTGTCCACGAATGTCGCACCCGACTGAGCGAAGTTGGCCGACAGGTCTGCGAAGGTGTTGAAGGTCCGGACGTCGACGAAGACGTTGGCGTCGCACCCGCTCGGCAACACCGGCAGTTTGCTGCACACCAGGTTTCGGAAGTCGGTCTTGGTGCTCGCCCCGCTTAGCTGAAACGACCCGGTGCGTATTTGGCGGGCGGCCGCGGTCGTCGCGCCATCAAGGCCGACGGTGACGACAAAGATCAGCGACAGCTCGATGATCGCCATCAGCAGCAGCAGGAAAGGCATCAGAATCAGCGCGAACTCGACCGCCGTGGCGCCCTGGCGCGCACGAAGGAAGCGTCTCACGGGTGATGTGGAGCGGGACTTGTCCACGGCGATCCTTCGAAGGTCTCGCCGTAACCTAGGCCTATGTCCCTAATTCGAGGTTTAAGGCGTCGGCTACTTTCCGATCCCGCCCGTGGCCGCGCCGGCTCCGCCCGACGAATTCCCCGCCTCGACCGCCTTGCTCGCCGAGCGCTCGCAACGCGCCGCGCAGGAGAACGTCTGCAGTTCGGCGCCGCGGAACAGCGACACCGCCCCGGTGTCGGGCGACGAAACGATGATCTGGTGATCGGCGATCGTGCGCCCGGCCGCATCCACCACCAGCAGGCTGGTGGAGCCGTACCCCTTGCCGAGCACCACCAGGTTATGGGCGTCCAGCAAGCTCACATCGGCCACCAGCGGGTTGCCGACCACGACGTCTCGCGCCGGGCGGCTGAACGTGATCCGCGTCGATTGGTCGAGCGCGACCTTCAGTGTGGCGGCGGTGGCCGAGGTCGCTGAAGACAGCAGCAAGGCGAGAACGAGGGCGAGGCGCATGGCGGCGCTCCAAAAAAGGCGTGCCGTCAAACTGCTGTGGAATGGTCAATAAAAACTGAAGATCGACCCCCTACGCGTGCGCGGGATTCTAGAGCTGAAAACGAAAGAGGGGCCGGAAGGCGAGCTGTTAGTTAATCGATAGTAATAGTAAATCGAAGTAAACCATAGAAAAAACTCGCGAGTACTTCCACGTTTACTTGATGTTAAACGCGATGGCCCAAAAGTGTCCGTGCATTCGGGGCGGGCGGGCAATCTGGCTCTATCCCTGGCAAGTCTGCTCGCTACAAAAGGAGATTGAGCAATGTCGAAGTTTGTCACGCGCTTCCTGAAAGACGAATCCGGCGCCACGGCCATCGAATATGGCCTGATCGCCGCCCTCATCGCGGTGGTTCTCATCGCCGCCCTGACGACCCTCCAAACCAGCCTGTCGAGCGTCTTCACGCGCACGGCCACCAAGCTGGACGCCGCTGGCACCTAAGCCGACCGGTCGACAACGATAGGAACGGAGCCGCGGCGCACCAGCGCCGCGGCTCTTTTCTTTTGTGCGGGCCGCCCCGGCGACCGCCTTGGAAACCCTCCGTTCATGCTCAAAGACGAAGATCGGCCGGTGAGGTTCGCATGATCGTTTCCGCCCAGAGCGCGCTGCTCTTCATCTTTCCGGTCCTGGTGCTGCTGGCGGCCTTGAAGGACGTGGTGAGCTACACGATCCCGAACTGGATATCGCTCGCCCTGATCGGCGGCTTCCTGGCCGCGGCCCTCGTCGGCGGGATGCCGCTGCCGACCGTCGGCCTGCATCTCGGCGTCGGGGCGGGGGTGCTGGTCCTGGGGATCGCCATGTTCGCCATGAACTGGATCGGCGGCGGCGACGCCAAGCTGTTCGCGGCGGCGGCCCTTTGGCTCGGCTGGCCGGCGACCGTCAACTATCTGGTGTTCACCGCCCTGGCGGGCGGCGCCCTCGCCATGCTGCTCCTGAGCCTGCGCGCGCCGGCGTTCCGTCCCCTCGTGCTGGTCGCCCCGGGATGGCTCAGCCGCCTGGCCACGCCGGGTGAAAACGTCCCCTACGGCGTCGCCATCGCGGTCGGCGCCCTGGCGGCCTTCCCCAGTTCGACGATGCTCAGGCTGGCGCCGGGGATTTCCTGAAGCCTTTAGGCCACGTTAACCACGTGGGCCGCAAAAGTGGCGGCGCCGTCAGAAGCCGGACATCCGAATCGAGCGCGCCCGTAAAACCGCGGGGACGCCGCCAGAGTCACCGCGCATAGCGGGAGCCGCGTTGAGATAATGGGCGCTGTCCGTATCGCCATCGTCATCATAATCGCCGGGATCGCGGCGATCGGCCTCGCCTTCCTGGCGCAGAGCATGATGGCTCCGAAGACCCCCGTGGCCGTGGTGGCGCCGCCGCCGCCGCCCAAGCCCATGGCTCAGGTCCTGATCGCCAAGCGGGATCTTCCGATCGGCCTGCGGCTGACGGCCGCCGACCTGACGTGGCAGGCGTGGCCGCTCGACGCCCTGAACGCCAATTTCATCACCGACGGCGCGGCGCCCGAAGCCTCGGCCTCCGGCGCCGGCAAGATCGCCCAGGACGCCGGCCGCGCCACCAGCAACCTCGTCATGGGCGCCAGCCCGATCCAGGCCTTCGAAGGCGCCATCGTCAAGGAGGCGATCGCCAAGGGCGAGCCGATCATGGCGCGCAAGATCGCCCGCGCAGGCCAGACCGGCTACCTGGCCGTCGTGCTGCAGCCCGGCATGCGCGCCATGGCGGTCCCTGTCACGTCGGAGACCGGCGCCGGGGGCTTCATCCTGCCGGGCGACCGGGTCGACGTTCTTCAGGCGCGCACGCCCGAGGGCGGCAAGGGCTTCGTCACCGAAACCCTAATGCAGAACGTGCGTGTGCTGGCCATCGACCAGACCACCGAGTCCAAGGAAGCCAAGTCGGTGGTCGGGGCGACCGCCACCCTGGAGATTCCCGCCCAGGACATGGAGGTCCTGGCCCGCGGCAAGGCGCAGGGAGAGATGATCCTGGCGTTGCGGTCCTACGCCGACGTGGGCGGCCGCACCGGACGCGGCAATGGTTCTTCCGGCAATGAAACCGTGCGCATCAGCAGGGGTGGCGAGACGACAGAGGTGACCGTCCGATGATCCGCAAGCTCGCCATCTCGACCTTGGCGCTGGCGTCCGTGCTGGCGCTGGCCACCCAGGGCGCGGCCCAGACCACCACGCCTTTGAACGCCGCTTCGCTGGCCGGCGACGCCATGGGCGCCGCTTCGGTGGTCCGCGTCGATCTGGCCGGCGGCGGCGCCTCCCAGGCGCTTTCCATTCCCATGGGCAAGTCGGCGATCGTCGAACTGCCCGTCGACGCTCGCGATGTGCTGGTGACCAATCCCGCCGTCGCCGACGCCATCTTGCGCTCGCCACGGCGGATCTACGTGCTGGGCGTGGCCGCCGGTCAGACCGACGCCGTCTTCTTCGACGCCGCCGGGCGGCGGATCCTGTCGCTCAACATCCGTGTCGATCACGACACCGCCGCGCTCAGCCAGACCATCAATCGCGTGCTGCCCGGCGCCCGCGTCCGCGTCGACTCGATGAACGACAGCGTCATCCTGTCGGGCATGGTGCTCACCGCCACCGACGCCGATCGCGCCGTGCAGGTGGCCCGCGCCAGCGTCGCCAAGCCGGAACAGGTGCTCAACATGCTGAGCATCGCCGGCAAGGACCAGGTGATGGTCAAGGTGCGCATCGTCGAGATGCAGCGCAACGTCATCAAGCAGCTGGGCTTCGACACCCAGGCCGTCCTCAACCAACTGGGCGAGCCACAGTTCCTGCTGGGCCGCGCCAACACCTTCGGCGTCAACGGCGGGCTGCTGGGCGGCCTTACTGGCGGCTACAAGCTCGATACGACAGCCCAGCCCATCGTCAACGCCTTCATGAACACGCCCGGCGGCATCTGGCCCTCCACGCCTCCCTTCGGCGTCCTGGGGTCGATCTTCAGCACGCTCGCCGGTATTCCGCAGGCCAGCAGCAGCCTCGCCACGGTGTCGCAGAACCTGCTGGCCGACACGACCCTGCCCGCCGCGGCGCGTGCGTCCCTGCAATCCATCGCGGCGGCGTCTTCCAACGCGGTGATCGACGGCACCGGGGTGCCCCAAGCCAGCTGGTCGTCGTTCGCCAGCCTGTTGTCCACGCCGGGGGTCAGCGACTCGACCAAGGCGACGATCCAGCAGACGCTGAACGCGGCGGTGACCTCGGCGACCCAGAATCCCGCGTCGCCGATCTATGGCCAGAACTACGACTACTCCTTCAGCCAGAATTCGACATTCCGCGACCGCACCAACCCTGCCGCGGCCGTGGCGACGGGGCGGGCGGGCAGTTCCGGCCTCAACCAGGCCAACGCCATACTCCAGGCCTTCGAACGTGTCGGCCTGGTGCGGACGCTGGCGGAGCCCAACCTGACGGCGGTCTCCGGTGAATCGGCCAAGTTCCTGGCCGGCGGCGAGTTCCCGGTCCCTACCGACCAGGATCGCGAGGGTCGCGTCACCGTTCAGTTCAAACCCTTCGGCGTCGGGCTCGGGTTCACCCCGGTGGTGATGTCCGGAGGACGGATTTCCCTGCGCATCTCGACCGAGGTCTCGGAGCTTTCGCAACAGGGCGCGTTCAGCCTCGGCGAGTCGGCCAACGCCATCACGATCCCGGCGCTGAATGTGCGTCGCGCCGAGACGACGGTGGAGCTGCCCTCGGGCGGCGCGATGATGATCGCCGGCCTCCTGAAGGAAGACACCCGGCAGAACCTCGATTCGCTGCCGGGGATGACCACCTTGCCGGTCCTGGGCGCGCTCTTCCGCTCGCGCGACTTCCTCTCGGGCGAGACCGAACTCGTCGTGATCGTGACGCCCTACATCGTCAGCCCGACCAGCCCCGATAAATTGCAGACTCCGATCGACGGACTGCAAATTGCTAACGATCCCGAGACCATTCTGCTGGGACGGTTGAACAAGACCTACAAGTCCAAGCCGCAGCCCGTGGCCGACCGAACCTATGAGGGGCCGCACGGCTACGTGATCGAGTGAGCGCCGCCATGAAACATTCGATGCTCCGCAACTTCGCCGTCCTGCTGGCGACCGCCTGCCTCGCCGCCTGCGCTACGCCGACGCCGGGCGCGGACGACAACGCCAAGACGTCGTCCGATCGCTTCAAGGTCAAGGTGACCTCGGACTCCGAGGAGATCCGCCTCGGCTTGCACGCCCAGGGATTGTCGGCCTCCCAGTCGGCCGCCCTGGCGCAGTTCGGGGACGCCTGGCGCGTCAACGAAGGCCGCAAGATCATGATCCAGGCGCCCAGCGGCGCCCGCGACCCGGCCGCCGCCTATCGCATGAGCGAAAGCGCGCGCACCTTCCTGGTCAGCCGGGGTCTGCCGGAAGAGAAGATCGAAGTCGTCGGCTATGACGCCGCCGGCGACGCCGCCGCCCCGCTGATCGTCGGATACCTGCGCTATCGGGCCGAGTTGCCCGAGTGCGGCAAGAACTGGCCGAACATCGCCCACAGCATCAAGAACAAGGCTCAGCCGAATTTCGGCTGCGCGGTGACGGCCAACATGGCCGCGCAGATCGCCGATCCCGGCGACCTGGTCACGCCGCGGGACATGACGCCGCCCGACGCCGCCCGCCGCCAGACCGTGCTGGATAAGTATCGCGCGGGCGACAAGACCACCGCAGAGCGTGACGAAGGCGCCAGCGGCACCGTCTCGTCAGTCATCAAATAGGCGGGGAGCGTAGCGTGATCAAACCTCACAACACCGCCCAGGATCCATTCGATCTGGAATTCGACGCCGCCGACGAATTCGCGCCGCTGCGCGAGGACGCCTGGCGGGACGACACGACGGCTGCATCCTCGGAAACCGGCGAACCCGCGGCGGTCGCGGTTCCGGCCGCCCGCGACTTCGACGACCTGGACCCGATGAGCGACGATCGTCATCAGCTGGAGACGCCGACCGTCAATCCGGTGCACGAGATGATGGCGAGCGCCGGCACGGCGTTCGGCGAAGTGGCCATCCCGCGCATCACCATCCATATCTTCACGACCTCCGCCGAGACCGCCCAGATCGCCGATACGGCGGCGGCCGACCGCCGGATGGAACGCGCCGCCACGACGGTGCGCAGCGGCGGGGTCGCGGGCGCGTTGGAGGTCTACAAGAGTCAGCCGACGCCTTCGCTGATCATCGTCGAGAGCCTCGATCCCACGCCGCAACTTCTCAACGGCCTCGATCAGCTGGCGGAGGTCTGCGATCCGGGAACGAAGGTCGTCGTCGTCGGCGCCGCCAACGACATCGCCCTCTATCGCGAACTGATGCGCCGCGGCGTCAGCGAATACCTGGTGCCGCCGTTCGACGCCCTGCAGATGGTCCGCGCCATCGGCGGGCTTTATGCCGATCCCTCGGCGCCTTTCATCGGACGCCAGATCGCGTTTTGCGGCGCCAAGGGCGGGGTGGGCTCGTCCACCCTAGCCCACAACATCGCCTATTCCATCACCGACCGCCTGCACACCGGCGCGGTGCTGGTGGATCTCGACCTGCCGTTCGGCACCGCCGGCCTCGACTTCAACCAGGATCCGCTACAGGGCGTCGCCGACGCCCTCAGTCAGCCCGACCGTCTCGACCCGGTGCTGATGGACCGGATGATGGCGCGCTGCACAGAGCGGCTGTCGCTGTTCGCCGCGCCGGCCACCCTGGAGCAGGACTACGAGATCAGCGCCGAAGCCTTCGACGAGGTGACGCAGAAGATCAGGGGCGCCGCGCCCTTCGTCGTTCTGGACCTGCCTCACGTCTGGACGGCGTGGAAGCGCAAGATCCTGCTGACCTCGGATGACCTGGTGATCGTCGCGACCCCGGATCTGGCGTCGCTTCGAAACGCCAAGAACATGGTCGACATCGTTCGTCGCGCCCGCCCGAACGACGCGCCGCCGCGCCTGGTGCTGAACCAGGTGGGCGTGCCCGGCCGGCCCGAGATCACGGCGAAGGATTTCGGCGAGGCGCTCGGCCTGACGCCGTCCACCATCCTGCATTTCGATCCCAAGCTGTTCGGCCAGGCCGCCAACAACGGCCAGATGATCGACGAGGTCGGGCCCAAGTCGAAGATCGCCGAGGCGATCGCCGATCTGGCCCAGCAGATCACCCGCCGCGAGCCGCCGGCCGCGCCCAAGGCCTCGTTCCTCGCCAGCCTCTTGAAGCGCAAGTAACCGCATGTTCGGGAAACGCCCAGGAGAAGCGGCGGCCACGGCCCGGAGCGCTCCGCCGCCGGCGCCGGCCGCCGGGCCGGCGATCGCCACGCGCCCGCAGCGAATCGAACCTGCGCCGGAAACCAAGGCCGAACGCCCGGCGGCCGCGGCGCCGGCCGGCCCCAAGCCGACCGCGGGGCTGGAGCAACTCCGCGCCGCCCAGGGCGCCACGGTCACGACCCAGATCGTCCGCGAGCAGTCGGATTTCTATCACGCGACGAAGACGACGATCTTCAACGCCCTGCTCAACACCATCGACCTGTCGCAGCTGGCGCAGCTGGAACAGAACGTCGCGGCCGAGGAGATCCGTGACATCGTCGCCGAGCTGGTGGCGATCAAGAACGTCTCGATGTCGGTGGTGGAACAGGACCACCTGGTCCAGGACATCATCAATGACGTCCTCGGCTACGGTCCGCTCGAACCGCTGCTGGCGCGGGACGACATCGCCGACATCATGGTCAACGGCGCGGCGCGGGTGTTCATCGAGGTCGGCGGCAAGGTCCAGCTGACCAACGTCCGTTTCCGCGACAACACCCAGCTGATGAACATCTGCCAGCGGATCGTCAGCCAGGTCGGCCGCCGGGTCGATGAAAGCTCGCCGATCTGCGACGCGCGCCTCCCCGACGGCAGCCGCGTCAACGTGATCTCCCAACCCTTGGCGCTCGATGGTCCCACCCTGACCATCCGGAAGTTCAAGAAGGACAAGCTGACCATGAAGAACCTGGTGGACTTTGCGTCCATCAGCCCGGAGGGGGCGCGGGTTCTGGGCGTCATCGGCGCCTGCCGATGCAATGTCGTCATCTCCGGCGGTACGGGCTCGGGCAAGACGACCCTGCTCAACACCCTGACGGCCTTCATCGATCCGTCCGAGCGGGTGATCACCTGCGAGGACGCCGCCGAACTGCAACTGCAGCAGCCCCATGTGGTGCGGCTGGAGACCCGGCCGCCGAACCTGGAAGGCCAGGGCCAGATCACCATGCGCGACCTGGTGAAGAACTGCCTGCGGATGCGCCCCGAGCGGATCATCGTCGGCGAAGTCCGCGGGCCCGAGGCCTTCGACCTGCTGCAGGCCATGAACACCGGCCACGACGGCTCGATGGGCACGCTGCACGCCAACAGCCCGCGCGAAGCCATCAGCCGGATGGAATCGATGATCACCATGGGCGGCTACGGCCTGCCCTCGAAAACCATCCGCGAGATGATCGTCGGCTCCGTCGACGTCATCATCCAGGCCGCGCGCCTGCGTGACGGCTCGCGGCGCATCACCCACGTCACCGAGGTGGTCGGCCTCGAGGGCGACGTCATCATCACCCAGGATCTCTTCGTCTACGAGATCACCGGCGAGGACGCCGAGGGCCGCGTTCTCGGGCGCCACCGTTCGACCGGTATCGCGCGGCCGCGCTTCTGGGACCGCGCTCGCTACTACGGGCTCGAGCGCGAACTCGCTGAAGCCCTCGACGCGGCCGAATAGCGATGTCGCCGACCATCGTGATCCTGTTGACGGCCTTCCTGGGGTTCCTGGTGGTGGCCGGCGCCGGCCTGGCGATCGCCGGGGCCAACACGGCCCAGTCCCGCACCATGAAGCGCGCCCAGTCCATTATCGCGCGCACCACCACGGCCGAGACCAAGCGCGGCGGCCGTGGCCCCGGCACGGCGCAGGAGCAGCGCCGCAAGCAGATGCTCAAGACCCTGCGGGACCAGGACAAGCAGCAGCGGCGCATCACGCTCAGCATCGGCGCGCGGATGCAGGCGGCGGGCCTGGGCGACAATATCCGCAATTTCTGGATCGCCAGCGGCATCCTCGGCGTCGTGGTGTTCATCTTCGCCCTGGCGGCCCAACAAGCCCTTTGGGTGGCGATCATCCTGAGCCTGGCCGGCGGCCTGGGCCTGCCGCGCTGGGTCGTCGGCTTCATCGCCAAGCGCCGGACCGCCAAATTCACCCAGACCTTCCCCGACGCCATGGACATCATCGTCCGCGGCATCAAGTCCGGCCTGCCGGTGCACGACTGCCTGCGCGTGATCGCCCAGGAGTCGCCTGAGCCGCTGGGCGGCGAGTTCAAGCGCATGGTCGAGAACGTCGGCATGGGGCTGTCGATGGACCAGGCGCTCGAGAAGATGTTCGAGCGCATGCCCACGGCGGAGGTGCGCTTCTTCGGCATCGTGCTGGCGATTCAGCAGAAGACCGGCGGCAACCTGGCCGAGGCCCTGGGCAACCTGTCCAGCGTCGTGCGCGCCCGGAAGTTGATGCGCGAGAAGATCAAGGCCCTGTCCGGCGAAGCCGTCGCCTCGGCCTTCATCATCGGCTCCATGCCGCCCGCGGTGGTGACCATGATCACCGTGATCAGCCCGCTCTACATGCTGCCGATGTTCCAGGATCCGCGAGGGCAGGTGATGCTGGGCGCGGGGTGCTGCTGGATGGCGCTGGGGATCTTCGTGATGCGCCACATGATCAACTTCAAGATCTAGGCGGGGACCAGCATGAGCCTCGTCCAGACCCTGACCAATCCCGCCAATTTCGTCCCGGCCCTGACCGCGATCGTCGGCTTCGCCACCATCGTCACCCTGGCCTTGCCGATGATGAAGGGCTCCAGCCTGGAGGCGCGGCTGAAGTCGGTCTCGAGCCGTCGCGAGGAACTGCGTCGCCGCTCGCGGGAGGCGCTGGCCACCAGGGGGCAGGGCGGCGGCGGGTCGCTGCGGCAGACCGACGAAGGCCTTTACAAGCGGGTCGTCGAACGCCTGCAACTGTCGAGGCTGCTGGAGGATCCGAAGGTCGTGGAGAAGCTGGCCCAGGCCGGTTTCCGCGGCCCGCGCCCGGTGAGCACCTTCTATTTCTTCCGGCTGATCATGCCGTTCGCCTTCGCCCTGGCGATCGCGATTTATCTGTTCCTGATCAAGGACTTCGGCCTGTCGACCATGATGCGGGGCGCTGCCTCGGTGGGGGGGCTGACGCTCGGCTACTACGCCCCCAACGTCTATATCAGCAACCTGGCCCAGAAGCGCCGGGAGTCGATCGTCCGGGCCTTTCCCGACGCGCTGGACCTGCTGCTGATCTGCGTGGAAAGCGGCATGTCCATCGAGGCGGCGATCCAGAAGGTCGGCCAGGAAATCGGCGGCTCGTCGATCGAGCTGGCCGAGGAAATGGCGCTGCTCACCGCCGAGCTGTCCTACCTGCCGGAGCGCCGGATGGCCTATGAGGGGCTCGCCAGGCGCACCAACCATCCGGGCATCAAGTCGGTCACGACGGCGATGATCCAGGCCGAGCGCTACGGCACGCCGCTGGGCACCGCGCTTCGGGTGATGTCGAAGGAAAACCGCGACATGCGGCTGGCCGGCGCCGAGAAGAAGGCGGCCCAGCTGCCGGCCAAGCTGACCGTGCCGATGATCCTGTTCTTCCTGCCGGTGCTGTTCGTCGCCATCCTCGGGCCGGCGATCCTCAAGGTCATCGACATGATGGCCAAGAGCGGCGCAGCCACGGGCCTCGCCCCCTAGCCGAAGCCGCCTGCTATTGCGCGCTGCGCATCGCGTCCCAGGATCGTTGCGCCGGCCCGGCGGCCGGCCCGGCGGCGGCGCGCAGATAGGCCATGTTGTTGGCGACGATCTCGGGGGGCAGGTCCTGGCGGGCGATGCGCTCTGCCTCGTCGAAGCGGCCCTGCAGACCCAGGACGAGGGCGAGGTTCTGGCGTACGGTCATGTCGGCGCCGGATTTTGAAACGGCCTGCCGCAGAAGCGTCTCGGCCTGGGTCGCGTCGCCATGCCCGGCGTAGAACATCGCCAGGTTGGCGATCGGCGCGGGATTGTCGGGCGCCAGGGCCACGGCCTGGCGGTGGGCGGCCAGGGCCTCGTCGTCGCGGCTGGCCTGCTCGAGCGCGACGCCGAGCAGCGAGGGCGCGCGCCAGTCGCGCGGCGTCGCGGCGATGACCTTCCTGAGCGGCTCTATGGCGTAGAAGCCCTGATTGCGCGCGATCTGCACCCGGGCGACTTCCAGCAGGGCCGGGACGTTGTCGGGCGCGATGATGAGCGCGCGTTCGGCCGCGGCGCCGGCGTCGTCCAGGCGGCCCATGGCGCGCAAGGCCTGCGAGAGATTGATCGCCGCCTCCACGTCGCCCTTGTCCCGGTCGGCTTCGCGTCCCCAGAAAGCGGCGCGCGCCAGCGGATCGAGGCGTTGGGCCATGGCCCGCTCCGCCGGGGTCGCCTTCGGCGGCGGGGCCGGCGAGGCGGCGGCGTCGACCTTCGCCGCGGGGGTGGAAACCGCAGGCTTCGGCTTTTCCCGCGCCTGGCCCGAGATCGGGATCAGGACCAGGGCGAGGGCGGTTGCGGCGAGCGCCGACATGCGACACATGAGGTCATGGCTCCGAGCTTCGGAACCCAGCATCGGCTTCCCGCTTAAAGGAACCGTTAAGCATAACGATCGAGGACGAATCCCATGTCCGAAGTGATCCTGGACTCCTTCGACGGTGACGCGACGCCGATCTACGCGCTGAGCCAGGACGACGTTCCCGGCGTCCTCGCCGAACGCTCGCCGCTGGTCCAGGGGCTGGCGAAGCTCTCGGACTTCAAGGGCAAGTCCGGCCAGGTGCTGGTGGTCCCCGACGCCGAGGGCGCGATCGCCGAGGTGCTGTTCGGCCTGGGCGTGGCGGCCCCCGCCGATCCGACGCTGTTCCGCGCCCTGCCCGCGAAACTGACGGGCGGAGTCTATCGCATCGCCGCCGCGCCGCCGGCTTTCGCCGCCGATCAGATCGCCCTGGCCTTCGCGCTCGGCAGCTACAGGTTCGACCGCTACAAGGCCAAGCCCGGCGAGCGCGCGCGCCTCCTGATCGAGGGCGCCGACGGCGAGGATGTGCGCCGGCAGGCCCATGCCTGCGCCCTGGCGCGGGACATGATCAACACCCCGGCCAACGACCTGGGCCCCCTGCAGTTGGAGACCATCTCCCGCGAGATCGCCGAACAGCATGGCGCGCAGGTCACCGTCATCGTGGGCGAAGGCCTGCTGGAGGCGAACTATCCGGCGGTCCACGCCGTCGGGCGGGCGGCGGTGGACGCCCGCGCGCCGCGCATGATCGAGATGACCTGGGGCGAGGCCGGCCCCCTCGTCGCCCTGGTCGGCAAAGGGGTGGTGTTCGACAGCGGCGGTCTCGACATCAAGCCGTCGTCGGGCATGCGGCAGATGAAGAAGGACATGGGCGGCGCAGCCCACGTCCTGGCGCTCGCCCGCATGATCATGGCCGCGCAGCTGCCGGTGCGGCTGGCCGTGCTGATCCCCGTCGTCGAGAACGCCATCTCCGGCGACGCCATGCGGCCGGGCGACGTGCTGGCGTCGCGCAAGGGGCTGTCCATCGAGGTCGGCAACACCGATGCGGAAGGCCGGCTGATCCTGGCCGACGCCCTGGCGCGCGCCGCCGAGCTGTCGCCGGACCTGACGCTCGACCTGGCGACGCTGACCGGCGCCGCCCGCGCCGCGCTTGGGCCGCAATTGCCGCCATTCTACACCGATGACGAAGACCTCGCCGCCGACATCGAAGCCGCCGCCAGCGCCGTCTTCGATCCCCTGTGGCGCATGCCCCTGTGGAAACCCTATGCGGAAGCCCTGGAGTCCGACATCGCCGACATCAAGAACGACGGCGATCCCTGGGCCCAGGCGGGTTCCGTCACGGCGGCGCTGTTCCTGCAGAAATTCGCGCCGGCCGGCCCCTGGGCGCATTTCGATATCTTCGCCTGGAATCCACGCGGCCGGCCCGGCTGGCCCGCCGGCGGCGAGGCCCAGGCCATCCGCGGTCTCTATCGGATGATCCGGGAGCGCTTTTCTTGAGTCTCGACCTGCGTCTCGTGCCGGCCCGCGACGGCACCACCAGCCGTGTGCTGGAAGGCGTCGTCAGGGCCGCGATCTTTGTCGAGCCTCGGCCCATGGTCGCTCACGCGCCGGCCGCCGCCATCCGGGTCGCGCCGAAAGCCGACGCCGAGCAAGTCGACCAGCTGCTGTTCGGCGAGGGGTTCGACATCCTCGACGAGGCCGACGGGTTCGTCTGGGGCCAGGCTTGGCGGGACGGCTATGTGGGTTTCGTCGACGCCGGTGCGCTGTCACGGGCCGGCGAGGCGCCGACCCACCGCGTCGCGGCCATAAGGACCTATGCGTTCGCCGATCCGAGCATCAAGTCGCTGGCGCTCGGCCCCTATTCCATCAACAGCCTGCTGACGGCCGGCGAGCGCCAGGGGCGCTTCGTCCATGTTCCAGGAACGGGATGGTTCGTGGAGGGCCACCTCGCGGCGGTGGGGTGCTTCGAGAGCGACATGGCCGCCGTCGCCGAACGCTTCCTGGGCGCACCCTACCTGTGGGGCGGGCGCGAGAGCCTGGGCCTGGATTGCTCCGGCCTGGTCCAGCAGGCCCTGTTCGCCTGCGGGCAAGCCTGTCCGCGCGACACCGACCAGCAGGTCAGCATGGGGATCGGCGTCGACCCGCTCGATCTGCAGCGCGGCGACCTGGTGTTCTGGCGCGGGCACGTGGCGATCATGCTGGACCACCACCGGATCATCCACGCCAACGCCCACCACATGGCCGTGGCCATCGAGCCCCTGGCCGAAGCGCTGAGCCGGATCGCCGCAGCCGGCGTCGGCGAGCCGACCGCCTATCGCCGGCCTTAGAGCCCCTGACGCGCTCGAGCGGGGGCTAGAGCATCAGCCTGGCGCCGATCAAGACAGCGGCGGTCGCAGCTACGGCGACCATGGCCAGCCGCTCGTTGATCGACCACCGGCCGGCAGGGCGCGCGCCAAGGTAGAAGACCAGCGACAGCAGCGCCGCCAGCATGGGAAACTGTTCGTACCGGTACTCGCTGGCCACGCCGACGACGACGAACGCCGATGTGTAGGCGACCGACGCAAGGGCGCTATAGAACGCCGCATCCGAGAGCGCCGCGCGCTGCAGATTATTCCTGAAGAACGACAGCAGCAGGATGGCGATCGCCAGAACGAAGGTCAGCGCCGGCGCGAAGATCACGAAATTCGTCGAGGCGGTCAGCAGAGATGCGTTCAGCCTCTCCAACCTGTTGCGCTGCAGGTCCGGGTATTTGGACTTGAAGGTGTAGCGATCCTCGACGACGGGCGCGATGGCGTAGACTTCGCTGTTGAGATGGGCGAGGCGATGCATGCCGTAGGCGACCGGATGGGTGACGATCTGCTTGATCCACACCCCGCCGCTCAAATATCCGATCTTCGCGCAGTCGCCCTTGTAGATCGCGTCCCACTGGTTGGGGCTGTAACATTGGTCGATCAGCTTGGGCGTGATCTGCGGATTGTAGGAAAACACCCGCATGTCGCCCGAATAGGCCGCGATGCCGACGATGTCGTAGATCCGCAGGGATCGCATCGCGTATTCCCGCTTGGCGCCGAGCAGGTTCGCGTTGATCACGCCCGTCAGCGGAATCCACAGCACCACGATCGCGCCGAGCGCCAGGGGCAGCTTCCAGAAGCTGGTTCGCAGGCTCGGCCAGAAGACGTAGACGATCAGGGGCGCCGCGGCGAAGACGCCGTTGATACGCACGAGGCAGCCGTAGAACAGCAATACGCCGATGGCCACGTAGGCGATCAGCGGGATGGGCAGGCTCCTGGAGCGGTAATGGAACGCGAGCGCGAAAATGCCGAGAAAGCTGATCGCCATGCCGACGTCGCTGAAGATGACGCCGTTGAAGGCGAAGAAGGGCGGCAGCGCGGCGATGGCGATCGTCGCGAACGCGCCGCGAACCCGTTCGATCTTCGCCAACGCATTGGCGATCAGCGCGATGAAGCTCCAGTACAGGACGACGTGGATCAGAAAGATCGGCGCCGATCCGTGGACGAACGGCAAAAATAGCGCCCACAGCCGGGACATGATCGGCGGGTGCCAGTCGGTATATTCTCCAGACAGCGCCTGGCCGTACTGGACCTCGGCGTCCCAGGTCATGATCCCGGGCCACCAGCTGGCCACGGTCGCCAGCCAGAGAACCGAACAGAGCGCAAAAATCGCTGCGGGTATCCTGCGGTCCGCCCGCTGAGATTCTTGCATGTCCAATCCTCTATTCATCGGGGCGAGCCTCGTGGGGACACCGGGCTGCGAGGTTGCGCGCTATTGTTGCGGGGAACGGGCGGCAGGCTTGGCCCCTAGGCGGCGCCCGGCGCCGGCAGCGACAGGTAGGCCAGGCGTCGCACTTCGCGGCGGCCGCGGACCACGGTGTCGAGGATCAGGCCGCAGAACAGGTTGAGGAAGGCCAGGATCATCAGGCCGGTCGACAGGATCGCCGTCGGGAAGCGGGGAACCTCGCCGGTCTGCCCGTAGGTTATGATCAACGGGATCGCGAGGATGATCGACGTCAGCGCCATGACGAGGCCGATCGCGCCGAAGAAAACCACCGGCCGTTCCATGCGGAACAGCGTCAGGATGGTTTGCAGGATGCGGAAGCCGTCGGCGTAGGTGGAAAGCTTGGACTGCGAGCCCTCCGGGCGCGCGCCGTAGGCGGTGACGACCTCCTTCACCGGCATGCGCAACTCCAGCGCGTGGACGCTGATCTCGGTCTCGATCTCGAACCCGGCCGACAGCACGGGGAAGCTCTTGACGAAGCGCCGGGAGAAGACCCGGTAGCCCGACAGGATGTCGCTGAAATTGCGGCCGAAAAGCTGGGTCAGCATGCCGGTCAGCATCATGTTGCCGAAGCGATGGCCCCGACGATAGGCCGCATCGACTTCCGACTGGCGGGCGCCGACCACCATGTCGAGGCTCTCATCGAGCATCATGGCGATCATTTCGGGCGCGGAGGCCGCATCGTAGGTCGCGTCGCCGTCGGCCATCACATAGATGTCGGCCTCGATGTCGGCGAACATGCGCCGGACGACGTGGCCCTTGCCCTGCATCCGCTCGGTGCGCACGATCGCGCCGGCCGCCTTGGCGACCTCGACGGTGCGGTCGCTGCTGTTGTTGTCGTAGACGTAGACCGCGGCGCCGGGCAGCGCGGCCCTGAAGCCGGCGACGGTCGAGGCGATCGCGGCCTCTTCGTTGTAGCAGGGCAGAATGACCGCCAGGCGCGGCGCATCGGCGTCGCCCTGGCGCACCGGCGTCATTGCTGGATGTGGCGTTGTCGCCGGAACCGTCTTCTGCATTGATTGACCGATCGAAAAGTCGCCGACTTTGCCCACTTCTTACCCCGAACGCCTTATGGTTAGCCGCACAATTTCCCTGTGCGGTCACGCGGTGCGCGCGAACAGGCCGAAGGCATGTCGTGGATCGGGCCGATCAACCGAGCGTTGGTGAAAAATCCACCTGCCGGCCCCTGTCCCGCTGCTGAGCGGACAAGGCTGTTCCGTCCGTTTCGTGCCATTTCGACGTCGTCGTCCTGGCGTCAGCAAATCCCGCGCCACCCTGTGGGGGGCGGCGCGGGTTTGGCGGTCCGGTGATGGGACGGAGCGTGTCGCGGAGCCAGGCTCCGCGACCGATCGTTCAGGCGGCGGGCTTGGCCCCGGCCGCCGCGGGCGCGGCCGCCGCAGGGGCCGCCGGTGCGGCCGCCGCCGTCGCCGCGGCAGGCGTCGCCGCGCCAGCCGCCGCCGGAGCCGCCGCGCCAGCAGCGGGCGCCGCGGCCGCGGCCGGGTTCGGCGCCGGAATCGGCAAGGTCGAGCCCTGGCTGTGCAGGTAGGCGATCACATTGATGCGGTCCTCAGGCTTCTTGAGCCCGACGAAGGTCATCTTCGTGCCGTTGATGTATTTCTGCGGCGCCTTCACGAACTCATAGATGTGTTCGTAATCCCAGATCGGCTGCTTGGCGCCAAAATCGGTCATGCCCGCCGAATAGGCGAAGCCCGCGTGGCTGCCGGGTTTACGGCCCACGACGCCCCACAGGTCGGGGCCGGTGCCGTTGGGCCCGCCCTCTGCGATGGTGTGGCAGGATTTGCACTTGGCGAAGACGGCCTCGCCGGCCTTGACGTCGGCGGCGGGAAGCACCGTGCCCCAGTCGGGCGGGACGTCCGCGGCGGCCGCGCCACCCTCGGAGGTCTCGGCGACCTGGATCGCATAGCCGGCTTTTTCCGGCTTTTCCTGCGTGAAGACGCCTGAAGAAAGCTCGCGCAGTCCGACGATGGCCAGGCCTGTGGCCAGCAACGCGCCAGCAACTTTATTGAACGTGAGGTCGCTCATAGTCCTTAAATCGGCCCTCTCGACGGTCGACCAGTTACGGTCGGCGAACGCGCGGGAATCCCCGCCCCTTATTGCGTTGGGCTCTCTTACACGCTACCGGCGCTCGCGCAACCGGCCAGTTGGTCGCTGCACAGCCGCGCTCGATCCCTGCCCGCACGACGCCTGCGAACGGTCCGACATGAACCCCATCGTCCTGATTCCCGCGCGCATGGCGGCCAGCCGCCTGCCGGGAAAGCCCCTGGCCGACATCGAAGGCGTACCGATGATCGTGCGCGTGCTGCGCCAGGCCCAGGCCGCGGCGGTCGGCCCGGTGGCGGTGGCGGCGGGCGATCCGGAAATCGCCTTCGCCGTGGAGGCCGCCGGCGGCGTAGCGATCCTCACCGACCCGGACCTGCCCTCCGGCTCCGACCGCATCCTGGCCGCGCTCGCCGAACTCGATCCGCAGGCGCGCCACGACGTGGTGATCAACCTGCAGGGCGACATGCCGTTCGTCGATCCGGCCGCCCTGCGGGCCTGCATCGACCTGCTGGCGGCCCGGCCGGACTGCGACATCGCCACGGTCGTGGAGCCCGAATCATCGCCCGCGGTGCGGACGAACCCCGACATGGTCAAGGCGGTCCTGGCGCTGCAGCCGGACGGCCGCGCGGGCCGGGCGCTCTATTTCACCCGCTCCACCCTCTATGGCGACGGGCCGGTCTGGCATCACCATGGGATCTACGCCTATCGGCGGGACGCGCTCGCCCGCTTCCATGCGGCGGCGCCCTCGCCCCTGGAGCAGCGCGAGAAGCTCGAGCAGCTGCGCGCCCTGGAAATGGGCCTGTCGATCTGGGCGGTGATCCTCGACGCGGCGCCCATCTCCGTGGATAACCCGAGCGATCTTGAACGGGCGCGCGCCCATGCGCGGCGCCTGGCGCCTGGAGGGGACACGTGACCAAGGGACGAATAGCATTCCAGGGCGAACTGGGCGCCAACAGCCATGAGGCCTGCATGGCCTCGTTTCCCGAGCTCGAGCCCGTGCCGTGCGCCACCTTCGAGGAAGCCTTCGAGGCGGTGCGTTCGGGCGACTGCGCGTTCGGCATGATTCCGGTGGAAAACTCCATCGCCGGCCGCGTGACCGAGGTCCATCACCTGTTGCCGGCGTCGGGCCTGAAGATCGTCGGCGAGCGGTTCAAGCCGATCCATTTCCAGCTGATGGCCAATCCGGGCGTGAAGCTGGAGGACGTGAAGACGATCGTCAGCATGCCCATCGCGCTGGGCCAATGCCGCAAGACCATCCGGCGGCTGAAGGCGGCCGCCGAGCCGGCCGGGGACACCGCCGGGGCGGCGCGCCAGCTGGCCGATCATCCGGACGCCCATCGCGCGGCCATCGCCCCGGCCCTGGCCGCCGAGATCTACGGCCTCGAGATCCTGCTGCGCGATATCGAGGACGAACGGCACAACACCACGCGGTTCCTGGTGATGACGGCGGCCGACCGCGTCGAGCCCGCGCCCTTCACGCAGCCCTGCATCACCAGCTTCGTGTTCCGGGTGAAGAACCTGCCCGCGGCGCTCTACAAGGCGCTGGGCGGCTTTGCGACGAACGGCGTCAACATGGGCAAGCTGGAAAGCTACATGGAGAACGGCGTCTTCTCGGCGACGTTCTTCTATGCCGAGGTGGACGGCCGGCCCGAGGATCGCGACGTGGCGCGCGCCTTCGAGGAACTGCAGTTCTTCTCGGAGAAGTTCGAGATCCTCGGCGTCTACCCGGCCGATCCGTTCCGCGCGCGCACCTGATTCAGCCGCGCCCTAGGCCTGCTCGACCCAGGCCCTGATCAGCTGGTGGGCGATGGCCATGGCCGCGGGGGCGAAGAGGCCGGGGAGCCGGCCGGCCAGCAGGTCGCGGGCCTCGTCGCGGGTGAACCAGCGCACCTCCGACAGTTCGGTCTGGTCGGGGGCGGCCTGGTCGTCGGCCACCTCGGCGATCAGGCCGATCATCAGCGACGAGGGATAGGGCCAGGGCTGGGTGGAATGGTAGCGGACGGCCACCGCCTTCAGGCCCGCCTCCTCGTGCAGTTCGCGCGCGCAGGCTTCCTCGATGCTTTCCCCCGGCTCCAGGAAGCCGGCGAGGGCGGAGAACATGCCCACGGGCCACACCGCCTGGCGTCCCAGCATGCAGCGCCCTTCATGGAAGGGCAGCATGATCACCACCGGGTCCGTGCGGGGGAAATGCTCGGCGTCGCAGGCGGGGCAGCTGCGCTTCCAGCCGCCGTCGGCCACCAGGGTCGGCTCGCCGCAGTTGGCGCAGTGCCTGTGCCGGCGGCGCCATTCGAACATCTGCTTGCCGGTGGCCAGGATCGCGGCCTCGGTGTCGGCCAGCCGCAGCGAGATCGCCCGCAGGTCCTCGAACCGCCCCAGGCCCTGCAGGGGGCCGTCGGCGGGGTCGGCGGCGCCTTCCAGGTCGACGGCGAAGACGGCGCTGTCCTTCCAGAGGCCGAGGAAGAGCAGCCGTTCCTCGCCGCCGGCCAGTTCGCCGGCCATCGCGGCCGAGAGATAGGCGATCTGCACGCCGCCTTCCTGGCCGCTTTCGACGAAAGGCCGCCCGTTCCACAGCGCCACGGCCATGGCGTCGGGCGCCGCCAGCTTCTCGGCCAGCCACGCGGGGTCGCTGCGCCGGTCGCTGGCGCGGTCCAGCGGGTTGCCTGCGAAGGTGTTCTGGAAGGCTGCGAGGGGCATTCGTAGGTTCTAACCGCGCGGACGCTTGCGCGCGAGCCTCCCTATCGCGATATTGCGCGTGGAGATCGGCGACGGGCGGACGCCTCGCCAACCCGGTCAGGTCCGGAAGGAAGCAGCCGCAACGAGTTTCGCTCCGGGTCGTCGTCCGGTCTCCACCCATTTTCCAGTAAATCGCCAATGGCCGACGAAGACATCCCGCTCGAACCCGATACGCCCGAGCGTGATCCCGACACGGCGGACATGTTCGGCGCGCCGCCGCCACGGGCGGACGCCGCGGCGCCGTCGGTCGCCTACACGGTCATCGCGCGCAAGTACCGCCCCCGCACCTTCGAGGACCTGTTCGGCCAGGAAGCGATGGTGCGGACGCTGAAGAACGCCTTCGCCACGGGGCGGATCGCCCATGCCTTCATGCTGACCGGCGTGCGGGGCGTCGGCAAGACCACCACCGCGCGGCTGCTGGCGCGGGCGCTAAACTACGAGACCGACACCGTCCACGAGCCGACCCTGGACCTCACCGTCGAGGGCCGCCACTGCCGCGCGATCATCGAGGGGCGGCACATGGACGTGCTGGAGCTCGACGCCGCCAGCCGCACCAAGGTCGACGAGATGCGCGAGCTGCTGGACGGGGTGCGCTACGCCCCCGTCGAGGCGCGCTACAAGGTCTATGTGATCGACGAAGTGCACATGCTGTCGACGGCGGCGTTCAACGCCCTGCTGAAGACGCTGGAGGAGCCGCCGCCCCACGCCAAGTTCATCTTCGCCACCACCGAGATCCGCAAGGTGCCGGTGACGATCCTGTCCCGCTGCCAGCGCTTCGACCTGCGCCGGGTCGAGCCGGACGTGATCGTGAAGAACCTGGAGATGATCAGCGAGGCCGAGGGCGCCCGCGTCGAGAGCGACGGCCTGATGCTGATCGCGCGGGCCGCCGAGGGCTCGGTGCGCGACGCCCAGTCGATGCTGGACCAGGCCATCGTCCAGGCCGAGGCCGGCCAGACGGTGAGCGCCGCCTCGATCCGCGACATGCTGGGGCTGGCCGACCGCGCCCAGACCATCACCCTGTTCGAACAGGTGATGCGCGGCGACGCGGCCGGCGCCATCGAGACCTTCCGCGCCCTCTACGGCTTCGGGGCCGACCCGGCCCAGGTGATGATCGACCTGCTGGAGCACAACCACGGCGCTTCCGTCGCCAAGGCGGTCGGGCCCCAGGCCCTGATCTTGCCCAAGGAACAGGCCGCGAGGCTGGCGGCGGTCGGCGCCTCGGTCTCGGCCGGGGTGCTGTCGCGGTTCTGGCAGATGCTGCTGAAGGGGCACGACGAGGTGCGGCGCGCGCCCGACCCGGCCGCGGCGGTGGACATGGCGCTGATCCGGCTGGCCTACGCCGCCGATCTTCCAGGGCCCGAGGAGGCGCTGAAGCGGCTGCAGAACGGCGAGGCGCCTTCGGGCGGCGGCCAGGGCGCGCCTGGCGGCGGCTCAGGGCAGGGCGGCGGCGGGGGCGCCAGCGCGGTGGCCCGCATGGCCGCGCCGGCCTCGCAACCCGCCCCGCAGAGCGCCCCGGTGCTGCAGTCCTTCGACGACGTGATCGCGCTGATCGAGAAGAAGCGCGACATCAGCCTGCGCCTGGACGTCGAGCGGTTCGTGCGGCCGATCAGCTTCCGCATGGGGGCGATCGAGTACGAGCCCGCGCCGGGCGCGCCGGCCAACCTGGCCCAGCGGCTGGTGGGCCGGCTGAAGGAATGGACCGGCCAGCCCTGGCTGGTGGCGGCCCAGGGCGGCGGCGGGGCCGAAAGCCTGTGGGAACGCCAGAAGCGCGAGGAGCGCGACACCCGCCGCGAGATCGAGATGGACCCCTTCGTCCAGGCGGTGATGCAGGCTTTCCCCGGCGCCGAGATCGTCGGCGTCCGCGCGCCCCTGCAACCGGAGGCGCCGGCGGTCTCCGAAGACGACCCCGACAGCGACAGTGACGAGGATTGAGCGATGAAGGACTTCGGCGCCCTGATGAAGCAGGCCCAGGCCATGCAGCAGAAGCTGGCCGACGCCCAGGCGCGGCTGGCCGAACTGTCCGTGGACGGAACGTCGGGCGGCGGCATGGTCAAGGTGACGCTCAAGGGCTCGGGCGAACTGGCCGGCGTCGAGATGGACGAGAGCCTGCTGGCGCCCGGCGAGGGCGAGGTGCTGGCTGACCTGCTGGTGGCCGCCCACGCCGACGCCAAGCGGAAGCTGGACGCCCAGCAGTCGGAGCTGATGCGCGAGGCCGCGGGGCCGCTGGCGGGCATGAACCTGCCCGGCATGCCGAAGTTCTGACTTGGCCGCCTCCGCCGGACCCGAGATCGAGCGGCTGATCAGCCTGCTCTCCAAGCTGCCGGGGCTGGGGCCGCGGTCGGCGCGGCGGGCGGCCCTGGCGCTGCTGAAGCGGCGCGAGCAACTGCTCAATCCCCTGGCCAAGGCCTTGGCCGACGCCGCCGACAAGGTGAAGAGCTGCTCGGTCTGCGGCTCGCTGGATACGCAGGACCCCTGCGCGATCTGCAGCAACGTCGAACGCGACGCGACCCTGATCTGCGTGGTGGAGGAGGTCGGCGCGCTGTGGGCGATGGAGCGGGCGAGCGCCTTTCGCGGCCGCTATCATGTGCTGGGCGGCCTGCTGTCGGCCCTGGACGGCGCCGGGCCGGAAGCTCTGCGCATCGGCGGCCTGCTGGAGCGCGCGGGGCAGGACAGGGTGACCGAGGTGATCCTGGCGCTGCCGGCCACGGTCGACGGCCAGACCACCGCCCACTATCTCGCCGATCGCCTGGCCGGGGCCGGGGTCTCGGTGACCATGCTGGCGCGCGGCGTGCCGGTGGGGGGGGAACTGGACTGGCTCGACGACGGCACCATCGCCCAGGCGATGCGGGCGCGGCGGCCGGCCTAGGGGATATCGGGACTCGCCCTCCCCTTTCCCCTCCCGCGGGCGGGAGGGGAAAGTCGGCGCCGGCGGGAGAGGCCAGGGGAGGGCGACCTAGTCAGGGTCCACGACTCCCGCTAAAGAACGCAACATGAACGAGTATCTGATCGTCGCGGCCGTCTGCGCGCTCGTCGCCGCCGTCGCCTTCGCCTGGGGGTTTCAGGAGCGCCGCCGGGCGGCGGATTCCGAGGCCCGGGCCTGGGACCTGGGGGAACGCGCCGCCAACGCCGAGGCGCGCGTCCGCATGCTGGAGGAACAGGCCGGCAACCAGATGGAGGTGCTGCGCGCCCAGGCCGCCCAGTCGGCCAATGCGGTGGCCGAGGAACTGCTCAAGCGCTCGGCCGAGCTCGATAAGAACCGCGAACTGCTGACCCAGGCCAGGCTGGAAGCCCAGTTGAAGCCGGTGGCCGACACCCTGGCGAAGTTCCAGGAACAGGTCACCGCCGTCGAAAAGACCCGCGCCGAGGAGACCGGCGGCCTGAAGGCGCAGATCGCGGCCCTGCTGGCCGCCTCGACCGCCACCCAGGACGAGGCGCGCAAGCTGTCGGCCGCCCTGCGGCGGGGGGCCGGCGTCCAGGGCCGCTGGGGCGAACAGACCCTGCGCAACGTGTTGGAGGCCGCCGGCCTCACCAACCGCTACGACTTCCAGGAACAGACCTCCACCGACACCGAGGAGGGCCGCCGGCGCCCCGACGTGACGGTGAAATTGCCGGGCGGCGGGCTGTTCGTCATCGACGCCAAGTGCTCGCTCACCGCCTTCCTGGAGATGCAGGAGGCCACCGAGGAGGCCGCCCGCGACCTTTGCCTGATCCGCCATGCCCAGAGCGTGCGCAGCCATTTCCAGCAGCTCTCGGCCAAGGCCTATTGGGACCAGTTCGACGCCTCGCCGGATTTCGTCGTCATGTTCGTGCCCGGCGACAGCATCCTGGCCGCGGCCCTGGAGCGGGCGCCGGACCTGATGACCGAGGCGATGGACAAGAAGGTGGTGATCGTCACGCCCTCGACCCTGTTCGCGCTCTGCAAGGCGGTGGTCTACGGCTGGCGGGTCGAGGACCAGGCCGCCAACGCCCGCAAGATCGCCGACCTGGGGCGCGAGCTCTACAAGCGCATCTCGGTGATGGGCGGCCATGCGGCGGCCGTCGGCAAGTCGCTGGAGACCGCGGTCGGCCGCTACAACCAGTTCGTCGGCTCGCTGGAGACCCAGGTGCTGACCCAGGCGCGCCGCTTCGAGGACCTGAAGGTCGATCACCAGGTCAAGGAGATGCCGCTGCTGGAGCCCATCGAGACCGGGGTGCGGCCGCTGGCCAAGCTGTCGACGACGGCCGAGGCCCCGCAGATCCGCGTCGTCGGCGGCGACGAGGCCTGACCACGCGGGGGGCGCGACGTTCGCGCCGCTTGACGCTGGGCGGCAGGAAACCTACCTCCCCAACATGGCGATACGCGAAATCCTCACCGTGCCGGATCCCGTGCTCAAGCAGAAGTCCGAGCCTGTGGCCCAGGTCGACGACGCCCTGCGGGCGCTGATGGACGACATGCTGGAGACCATGTACGCGGCCCCGGGCATCGGCCTGGCCGCCGTGCAGATCGGCGTGCCCAAGCAGGTGATCGTCATGGACCTGGCGCGGGAGGGCGAGGAGCCCCAGCCGCGCTATTTCGTGAATCCGGAAATCGTCTGGGCTTCGGAAGAGACCGCGCCCTACGAGGAAGGCTGCCTGTCGGTGCCCGACATCTACGACGAGGTCGAGCGGCCGGAGCGCGTGAAGCTGCGCTACCTCGACTACCACGGCAAGCCGGTAGAGGAAGACGCCGAGGGCCTGTTCTCGGTCTGCATCCAGCACGAGATGGACCACCTGAACGGCGTGCTCTTCATCGACTACCTGTCGCGCCTGAAGCGCGAGCAGGCGGTCAAGAAGGTGAAGAAGCAGAAGGCGGTCGCCTAGGCCGGCGACGCAAGCGCCGGATCCGTTGAAGGACTGGTGCGAGAACGAAGGCAAATGATGTGCCCGTAATGGGGGGAAGGCTGCCATCAAATCGGCGGCGACAATCTGCCATTCATGACGGCTAGGATAGACGTGCTGTCTGTCTAGTTTCGGACCATTGCAGAGATGTCCAGATCGCGCGCTCTGATCGCATGCGCCGCAGGCTTCTGCGGCTCTCTTTGGCTGGCCAGTGCCTCATCGATCAAATTAGCCGTATGTATATTCTGCGGTAAATGGCCAACCATAATGAAGCTTGGCATTGTGTTCGTCGCAAGCGTGGGCATCGCGATCGTTTCGGCAATAGCATTTGTCAGAATCTTACGGGTGGAGGTCGCTGAACGCGAGAGATTGCGCGGAAAGGGCCGTGACGAAGGCGCACCGCCGTGGGCGCAGCAGTGATCCTATTTCCCCCCACATGGTTGGTCGTGACGTCAGTTCCGAAGTTCTGACCTTCGCTGGAAGGTTTGGAAACCTGACCCGGTTAGCTTCGCGATATGTCGCAAGAGCCTGAACCCGTGGTCGCTCCAAGCTACGACCCTGCAATGGGAAGATATGTCCGACGTCCAATGGGAAGCCAAAGCCTCCTGTTCGAAGATGTGCTGATGCCGTTGAGCACGCCTTACCGGCTCAAGAAGGCCGCACGGGCGGCTCGGGTGGCGGCGCACTTCGTATGCTTCACCCATGTTGGGAACATCCTTTGGGACGTTTTCATCCAATCGCCTGATCGCCCGACGCTCTTCGCAAATTCCCAAGCGTCGCTGGTCCTCACCAACGCCCTGGGCGCGTTGCTCGCGCTTTGGCTCGGTATCTTTCTCCGCGAAAAGCAGCCGGCGTGGGCCGTCTACGCCTTACTTGGATGGTCGTTGCTGGAGGTCACTCCGGGGCTCTCCTATTGGCTCTACGGGCATGGCACGAGCGGCTGGTTGTGGCCGTATCCCTTGGGAGCTTTGCTCTGTTCGATTTTGGCGCTGCGCGGCGTCAGGGCGCGCAAAGCCGACCGCTCAACGTCGCCGTGAATCTGACCGGTCAGCGTCGTGTGAGACGTCGATCTGCGGCTTGGCCGGGTCCGATCACTTCTTCTCGGGTTCGTCGCTGGCGGCCTGCTTGATCTTGGAGCCGGCTTTCACCAGGGCCTCGCCGGTGGCTTCGGCGACCTTGTCCCCGGCCTTGTCGGCGGCTTGCTTCATATCCTCGCCGGCGGCCTTCACCTTGGGGTCGTTGGCGAGGTCCTTGGCGCCGGCGGCGATCTTGTCGGCCGTCTTGTCGGCGGTGGCGACCGTCTTGTCCGCGGCGGTGTCGAGGTCGGCCTTGGCCTTTTCCTGTTCGGGCTTGGAGCAGGCGCCGAGCGCCATGAGGGCGGCGAGCGCAGAGGCGATCAGAATGCGACGCATGATGGTCTCCCGTTTGACGGCTCCATAACGACCAAGCTTCACCATTGGTTCCAAGCCTATGCGCGCCGCGCGCGGAGGGCTAAACCCGCGCCATGCGCCTCGCCTTCCTTGGAACCCCCGATTTCGCCGTCGCCGCCCTGGCCGCCCTGGCGGACGCCGGCCACGAGATCGCCGCCGTCTATTCCCAGCCGCCGGCCCAGCGCGGCCGGGGCCAGGCGCTGCGGCCCTCGCCGGTGCACGCCTATGCCGACGCCCATGGCCTGATGGTGCGCACCCCCGCCTCGATGCGCGATCCCGGCGAGATCGCCGCCTTCGAAGCCCTTGGCCTGGACGCCGCCGTGGTGGTGGCGTTCGGCCAGATCCTGCCGCGCGAGGTGCTGGAGGCCCCGCGCCTGGGCGCCTTCAACGCCCATGCCTCGCTGCTGCCGCGCTGGCGCGGGGCGGCGCCGATCCAGCGGGCGATCATGGCCGGCGACCGGCTGACCGGCGTGCAGGTCATGCGGATGACGGAAGGGCTCGACGAGGGCCCGGTGCTGGCCACGGCCGCGGTGCGGATCGACGCCATGGAGACGGCGGGTTCGCTGCACGACCGGCTGGCGGAGGCCGGCGCCCATGTGCTGGTGGACACGCTGGCCAAGGTCGCGCGCGGCGAGGCGATCGAGACGCCACAGGCCGAGGAGGGCGTCACCTACGCCAAGAAGATCAGGGCGAAGGAGGCGCGGCTGGCCTGGGACAGGCCCGCCCTGGAGGTCGATCGCAAGATCAGGGGCCTGTCGCCCTTTCCCGGCGCCTGGTTCCTGGCGGCGTCCGAGAAAGGCCCCGTGCGGGTCAAGGCCCTGCTGTCGCAGGTCGAGGAGGGCCAGGGCGCGCCGGGCGCGATCCTGGACGACGGCTTGCTGGTCGCCTGCGGGGACGGCGCGGTGCGGATCCTGCGCCTGCAACGGGAAGGCAAGGGCCCGCAGGACGCGGCGACCTTCCTGCGGGGCTTTCCGCTCGCCCCCGGCGCGATGCTGGCCTGATGCCCCGCTACCGCCTGAAGGTCGAGTACGACGGCCGGCCCTACAACGGCTTCCAGGCCCAGGCCGACCAGCCCTCGGTGCAGGCCTCGCTCGAGCGGGCGGTAGCGGCCTTCAGCGGCCAGACCCTGCGGCTGGCCGCCGCCGGGCGGACCGACACCGGCGTCCACGCCACCGGCCAGGTGGTCCATATCGACCTGGAGAAGGCCTGGCGCCCGCAGGTGGTCCGCGACGCCATGAACGCGCACCTGGTTCCCGAGCCCATCGCCATCCTCGACGCCGCCGAGGTCGCCGACGACTGGCACGCGCGGTTCTCGGCGACCGGCCGGCGCTATCTCTATCGCATCCTCAACCGCCAGAGCCCGCCGGCCCTGGACCGCGGCCGCGTCTGGCACGTCAAGAAGCCGCTGGACGCGCAGGCCATGCACGCCGCGGCGCAGGCGCTGGTGGGCCAGCACGACTTCACCACCTTCCGCGACGCCCAATGCCAGGCCAGGTCGCCGGTGAAGACGCTCGATCTGGCGCAGGTGCGCCGCGAGGGCGACGAGGTGCTGGTGAGCTTCGCGGCGCGTTCGTTCCTGCACCGGCAGGTCCGCTCGATGACCGGGACCCTGGCCGAGGTCGGCGTCGGCCGCTGGCAGGCCGCCGAGGTGCAGGCCGCCCTGGAGGCGCGAGACCGCAAGGCCTGCGGCCCGGTGGCGCCGGCCGACGGGCTGTATCTGACCGGGGTGGCGTACGAGGGCGATTCCCGATCAGCCGCTCATCCCGACGAAGGTCGGGATCCAAGCTGACGACCCGGCGCGAATCCCGCCTCGGCTTGGGCCCCGACCTTCGTCGGGGTGAGCGGATGGAACCCTAAGCGAACCGCTGGAAATAGAGCGCGATCAGCCGCTCGTAGACGGCCTGAAGCTGGCGAATCTCGGCGATCGGGGCGCGTTCGTCCACCGAGTGCATGGTCTTGCCCACCAGGCCCAGCTCCACCACCGGGCAGAGCGCGCGGATGAAGCGGGCGTCCGAGGTGCCGCCGCTGGTGGAGAGTTCCGGCTCGACGCCCGCCGCGTCCCTGACCGCCTGGGCCGCGACCTCGGTGAACGGCCCCTCCTCGGTGAGGAAGGCTTCGCCGCTGATGCTGGGCGTCAGGGTGATCGTTCCGGGAAACCCCTCGCCGGCCGCCTTGGCCTGCGCCTCGATCCACCGGACGAGGCTCGCGCCCGTGTGGGCGGGGTTGAAGCGGATGTTCAGCCGCGCCCAGGCATGGCCGGGAATGACGTTGGTGGCGGTGTTGGGGACGTCGATCCGGGTGATCTCCAGGTTCGACGGCTGGAAGCCGGTGTAGCCCTCGTCGAGGACGTGATCCTGCAGGCGCGCCAGCAGGCGCACCAGGACCGGCACCGGGTTGGCGGCGCGGTGGGGATAGGCGACGTGGCCCTGCACGCCCTGGACGGCGATCTCCACATTGACGCTGCCGCGGCGGCCGATCTTGATCATGTCGCCGAAGGTCTCGGCGCAGGTGGGTTCGCCCACCACGCAGTGGTCGATGACCTCGCCCTCGGCCTGCAGGGCCTCGACCACCATCTTGGTGCCGTGGGTCGCCACGCCTTCCTCGTCGCCGGTGATGAGGAAGGAGATCGAGCCCTTGACCTGGCCGGCGGCGATGGCGGCGGCCGAGGCCGCGGCGAAGGCGGCCACCGCGCTCTTCATGTCGGCCGCGCCCCGACCGATCAGCATGCCGTCGACGATCTCGGCGGCGAAGGCGTCCTGGCTCCAGGCGGCGGCGTCGCCGACCGGGACCACGTCGGTATGGCCGGCGAAGCACAGGTTCGGGCGGGCGGTCCCGTAGCGGGCGTAGAGGTTCTCGATCTCGCCGAACCTCATCCGCCGGCAGGCGAAGCCGAGGCCCGCGAGCGCGGCTTCCAGCACGTCCATGGCGCCGGCGTCGGCGGGCGTCACCGAGGGCTTGCGGATCAGGTCGCGGGTCAGGTCGACGGCGTCGATGGTCATGCCAGGGATGTACGGTTCAGCCGACGCCGCCGCAAAAGGATTCTCCTCGCCCCGGCTTCGGGGGGAGGAGCCCTAGTCGCGCAGCAGGTCGTTGACCGAGGTCTTGGAGCGGGTCTGGGCGTCGACGGTCTTCATGATGATGGCGCAGTTGACCGACAGGCCGTCCGCGCCCGGCAGCGCCTGGCTGCCGGCCATGACCACCGAATAGGGCGGCACCTCGCCGCGGTGGACCTCGCCGGTCTTGCGGTCGATGATCCGGGTCGAGGCGTTGAGGAAGACGCCCATGGAGATCACCGAGCCCTCGCGGACGACGACGCCCTCGGCGACTTCCGAGCGCGCGCCGACGAAGCAGTTGTCCTCGATGATGGTCGGGTTGGCCTGCAGCGGCTCCAGCACCCCGCCGATGCCGGCGCCGCCGGAGATGTGCACGTTCTTGCCGATCTGGGCGCAGGAACCGACGGTGGCCCAGGTGTCGACCATCGTGCCTTCGTCGACATAGGCGCCGATGTTCACGAACGACGGCATCAGGACGACGTTGCGGGCGACGAAGGCGCCGCGGCGGACCACGCAGCCGGGCACGGCGCGCAGGCCGGCGGCGCCGAAATCCGCGTCGTTCCAGGTCTCGAACTTGGTGGGCACCTTGTCCCAGTAGCGGCCGGGCGAGGCGACCTTGACCAGCCGGTTGGGGTTGAGCCGGAACGACAGCAGGATCGCCTGCTTGGCCCATTGATGGGTGGTCCAGACGCCGTCGGCGCCGCGCGAGGCGACCCGGAGCTTGCCGGCGTCCAGCTGGTCGAGGGTTTCCCGCACGGCGTCGCGCACGGCGCCCTTGGTGGCGGTGTTGATCCCGTCGCGGGCGGCCCAGGCGGCTTCGATCTCGGTCTGCAGGTCGATGGTCATCAGGCGGCTCTCTTGAGGTTTGCGCTCATCAGGAAGGGCGCGAGCTTGTCGGTGCGGAAGTGGACGAAGGGGGCGGTGGAGTCCAGGGCGCGGGAACCCACCAGGACGGTGGTCATGCCGAGGTCGGCGGCCGGCTTCAGGTTGCGCTCGGAGTCCTCGAAGAAGGCGGTGCGGGCGGGCGTCACGTCGTGGCCGGCCGCCATCGCCTCGAACCCGGCGGGGTCCGGCTTGGGGTTGAAGCCGAACGAATGGATGTGGAACACCTCGTCGAACAGACGGGTCAGGCCCAGGTGCGCCATCACCCGCTCGGCGTGGACGGCGTCGGCGTTGGTGAAGATCAGCCGGCGGCCGGGCAGGCGCCCCAGCGCCGCGATCAGGGCCGGGTCCTGGGCCAGGAGGTGCAGCGACAGGTCGTGGAAGAGGGCGTGGAAGTCGGCCGGGTCCACCCCATGGTGGATCATCAGCCCCTTCAGCGTCAGGCCGTGCTCGGCGAGGTAGAGCTTCTGCAGGGCGAAGGCTTCGTCGCGCGGCAGGCCGGTGACCTTGGCGACGAAATCCGTCATCCGGCCCTCGACCTGGGCCATGAAGCCCGACTCGGCCGGATAGAGGGTGTTATCCAGGTCGAACAACCAGGTGTCGATGTGGTGCAGGTCGGCGCTCATGCGCAGATCAGGGTGCCCGCGCCGTGTTCGGTGAACAGCTCCACCAGGAGGGCGTGGGGGCGGCGCCCGTCGAGGATGACGACCGCCTCCACCCCGGCCTCGACCGCCGCCACGGCGGTCTCCAGCTTGGGGATCATGCCGCCGGTGGCCACGCCGGAGGCGATGGCCCCGCGGGCCTCGGCCACGGTCATCTGGCGGACGAGCTCGCCATTGGCGTCCAGCACCCCGGCCACGTCGGTGAGCAGCAGCATGCGCTTGGCGCGCAGGGCGCCGGCCAGGGCGCCGGCCACGGTGTCGGCGTTGACGTTATAGGTCTGGCCCTCCTCGGACACCCCGATGGGGGCGACCACCGGGATATAGTCCTCCTCGGCGTAGATCAGGGCCTCGAGCAGCTTGGGATCGATGCGGCTGGGCTCGCCGACGTAGCCGAGGTCGACCACCTGCTCGATCTGGCTGCCGGGGTCCTTGCGGGTGCGCACGGCCTTTTCGACGGTGATCAGCCGGGCGTCCTTGCCCGACAGCCCCACGCCGCGCACGTCGGCCTCGGCGCCGGCCAGGGTGATCCAGTTGGCGATTTCCTTGTTGATGGCGCCCGACAGCACCATCTCGGCCACTTCCATGGTGGCGGCGTCGGTGACGCGCAGGCCGTCGATGAAGGTCGACTTGACGCCGGCCCTGTCCAGCATGGCCGAAATCTGCGGCCCGCCGCCGTGGACGACGACAGGGTGCACGCCCAGCATCTTGAGCAGCACGGCGTCGGCGGCGAACAGCCGGGCCACGCTCTCGTCGCCCATGGCGTGGCCGCCGTATTTGATCACCACGGTTTCGCGGTCGTAGATCTGTATGAAGGGCAGGGCGGTCGCCAGGGTCTTGGCGGTGGCCCAGCCTTCTTCTTGCGGTTCTTCGCTCACTGGGCAGGCTCCGGCGGGTCGGAGCGATCCGATAGCCGACGCGGGGCGGCGTGTCACCCGCGCCGTCAGGCGGAGATGGCGCAGATCTCGGCGATCTCGGCGCGCAACTGCGGCAGGCCGAGCGCGGTTTCCGACGAGGTGGCGATCACCCGCGGGAAGGCGGCGGGCCGCCGGGCGATGGCGGCCAAGGTCCGCTCGGTCACGGCGGCGACCTCGGCGGGCTTCAGCTTGTCGGCCTTGGTCAGCACGATCTGGTAGGACACCGCGGCGACGTCGAAGGCGTCCAGCGCCTCGGCGTCCACCGCCTTCAGGCCATGGCGGGCGTCGATCAGCAGATAGGCGCGCTTGAGGTTCGGGCGACCGCGCAGATAGGCCCGGCCGAGATTCTGGAACTTGGTGACGCTGTCGCGGGAGGCGCGCGCGAAGCCGTAGCCGGGCAGGTCGACCAGGCGGATGCGCTCGTCCAGCACGAAGAAGTTCACCTCCCGCGTCCGGCCCGGCGCGTTGGAGGCCCGCGCCAGATGCTTGCGGTCGACCAGGGCGTTGATCAGCGAGGACTTGCCCACGTTGGAGCGGCCGGCGAAGGCCACCTCCGGCAGGTCCGGCGTCGGCAGGCCGGCGATGGCGACCGCCCCCATCATGAAGGTCGTGTTGCGCTGGAAGAGCACGCGGGCGGCCTCGACCGCCTCCTCGGAGAAGGGGACGGTTTCGTCGGTCACGCCGGAGCTTCGCCCTTGCCGGTCAGCTTGCGGATGATCTGGTCGATGGGGTTGTCGACCTTGAACCGGCGCATGATCACGTACTGCTGCAGGATCGAGATCACGTTGCTCCAGGTCCAGTAGATCAGCAGGCCGACGGCGAACGGGGCCATGATGAAGGTGAACATCAGCGGCATGAACTGGAAGATCTTCTGCTGGACGGGATCGCCGGCCGGCGGGCTCATCGAGGTCGTCAGCCACATGGTGATCCCGTAGAGGATCGGCAGGACGCCCAGGTGCAGGGGGCCGTTCAGGAAGCTGAGGAGCGGCGGCGCCGTCGCCGGATCCCACGGGATCAGGCCGAACAGGTTCCAGATCGTCGTCGGGTCGCGGGCCGAAAGGTCCTGGATCCAGCCGAGGAAGGCCGCGTGCCGCATCTCGATGGTGACGGTCAGCACCTTGTAGAGGGAATAGAACACCGGAATCTGGAACACGATGGGCAGGCAGCCGGCCAGGGGGTTGACCTTCTCACGCTGGTAGAGGGCCATCAGCTCCTGCTGCTGTTTCTGCGGGTCGTCTTTGTATTTGGCCTTCAGCTCCTCCATCTGGGGCTGGACCTTCTTCATCTTGGTGATCGACTCGTACTGCTTGTTGGCCAGCGGGAAGAACAACAGGCGCACGGTGACGGTCAGCAGCAGGATGGCGACGCCGAAGTTGCCGACGTGGCGGAAGATGAACTCCAGGAAGGTGAACATCGGCCGGGTCAGGAACCACATGAAGCCCCAGTCCACGGCGCGGTCGAGACCCTCGACGCCCAGCGACTTCTGATAGGCCTTGAGCAGCGGCACGGTCTTGGCGCCGGCGAACAGGTGGGTGGTCTCGGTCACCTGCTTGCCGGGGGGGATGACCCGTGCGGCGCCCACGAAGTTGGATTCGTAGATGTTCACGTCGCCGGCCTTGGTGAGCTTGAACGTGCCCTGCACGTGCTCGGTCTGGCTGGGGATCAGGGCGGCGAGCCAGTATTTGTCGGTGATGCCGGTCCAGCCGCCGGTGGAGGCGAAGGTCCCGCCGCCCTCCTTGGCCCACTTCGGATATTTGAACTCGTGCAGTTCGCCGCCGAGCAGGCCGACGCCGCCCTCGTGGACGATCTGGTTCTTGCCCAGCAGCGGCGGCACGCCCTGGCGCTGGATCGAGCCGTAGGGCGCGAGCGTGACGGGGCCGGTCCCGGTGTTGGCCACCGTGTCGGCGATGGTGAACATGAACTTGTCGTCGAGCGAGATCTTGCGCGTGAAGGTCAGGCGCTGGTCGCCGACGTAGCGCAGCACCAGCGGCTTGCCGGGGGCCAGCGTCGAACCTTCGATCAGCTCCCAGACCGTATCGGCGGTCGGCAGGCCGGGCAGGTTGGCGCCGGTCCAGCCGAGTTCGGCGAACCAGGCGTGCTCGGCGCCCTCGGGGCGGAACAGCTCGACCGGCGGCGACTTGGGGTCGACCTGCTCGCGGTACTGGTTGAGGAACAGGTCGTCGATCCGCGCGCCGCGCAGCGAGACCGAGCCGGTGAGCGCTGGGGTGGCGATGGGCGCGCGGGGGCTGGCCGAGGTCGCCGCCTGCCGGGAAATCACCACGGGCTTGGGGGCGATCGCGCTGGCGGGATTGGCCGGGGCCGACGCCGCGGCGATCTTGGCTTCGGCCTGCCGCTGCTTCGCCGCCGGGGCGAGTACGAAGAAGTTGTAGGCTATGAAGAGGATGGCCGCGCTGACCACGAAGATGATCGTGTTGCGGTTCGTTTCGTCCTGCATAGGGGGGTGCGCGCTCAGACGGAGGAAGGGGCGGGCGCGGTATCGCTGGCCCGGAGGTCGCTTTCGGCGCCGAGCCTTATCAGCGCGCTTTTCATATCGTCAAGCAAACGCAACCAAGGGCGCGTCGTCACGCCGCCCCTGGCGATGAAAACATAGTCGAAACCTGGCCAGGCGAATTGCGGGATCAGCAGCCGCGCGGCCTCGCGCATGCGCCGCTTGGCGCGGTTGCGGACCACGGCGCCGCCCACCCGGCGGGTGGCGGTGAAACCGGCGCGGACGAGCGGCTGGTCGTCGTTGCGCGGTCGCGCCTGGACCACCAGGGCGCCGCGCGCGCATGACGGCGCCTGGGCGCAGGCCAGGAACTCCGGGCGCTTGCGCAGACGTTCGATGGGAAAGGGGGCGTCCGCCATCCGGACACCATAGGCCTGTCTAGGCTTAGGCCGTCAGGCGCTTGCGGCCCTTCGCGCGGCGACGCGCGATGATCTTTTGGCCGTTCTTGGTGGCCATGCGCGCGCGGTAGCCGTGACGGCGTGCTCGCACGAGTCGGGACGGCTGAAAGGTCCGCTTCACGATCTTGGCTCCGGGCAGAAAAACGAGCGGGGTGGATAGGGGAACCCCGGGAAGATGTCAACGGCGGCGTTGGCCGTCGCGCTCATATCGTCTCACGCCGCCGCGGAGTCCAGGGCCTCGCGCACCAGCCGGGCGATCTCGCGACAGGCTTCGTCGGCGGCCGGAACCGCACCGGTGAAGGCGGTGAAGCCGTGGGCCAGGCTGTCATAGCGGCGATAGACCACCTTTCCCCCGGCGTCGCGCAAGGCGCGCGCATAGAGTTCGCCCTGGTCGGCCAGCGGATCGAAGCCCGCGGTGACGACCACGGCGGGCGCAAGGCCGGAAAGGTCCCGCGCCCGGATCGGCGAGAGGCGCGGATCGGTCGGGGTCGCCTCCGAGCCGAGATAGTGGCCGGTGAACCAGTCGATGGCGCCGCGGGACAGGGGAAAGGCCTCGGCGTAGGTGGTCATCGACGCCGTCTCGCTGGCGAGGTCCACGCAAGGATAGATCAGCAACTGGAGGGCGGGCTGGGCTTCGCCCGACCGCTTCAGGTCCTGGGCGATGACGGCGGCGAAGCTGCCGCCGATGGAGTCGCCCCCGATCATCGCCGCCCCCGGCGCCGCGCCGAGGCTGGCGGCGTTGTCGCGCGCCCACCGGTAGGCGAAGAGCATGTCGTCGAGACCGGCCGGGAAGCGATGTTCCGGGGCCAGGGCATAGTCCACCGACAGAACGGGGCAGCGCACGATCCGGGCCAGCAGGCTGCAGAAGGCCTCGCATGTGTCCAGGTCGCCGATCGCGCCGCCGCCGGCGTGGCCGAACACCATCACGGGCATGGCCGGATCCTGGTCATGCGGCCGGTAGAGGCGGGCGGGCAGATCGGCGCGCAGGCCGGGCAGGGTGCGGTGCTCGACCTTCACCCCCGGCTCCAGGCGCCCGGACACCACCCGCAGGGCGCTGGCGTTGAGCCGGCGCGCCTCGTCCGGAGACATCAGGTCGATGGTCGCGGCCCGGCCGCTCAGCGCCGCGATCATCTGCAGGCGGGGGTCCAGCGTCCGGCCGCCGCGGTGGACCGCCCCGCCCCCTGCCAGGAGCCTCAGCACTGGCGACGGCAGCGACAGCAGCCGCCGCAGTACAGCCCTTTGCATCCAGGTGCTGATCAAGGTCAGTCACCGGCCTTGGGAAGACCCCGCAGGCCCGAAATGACCATGGTGACGGCGAAATCGGCGGCGCCCTTGGTGTCGATCGGGCGGCGCAGCAGCATCTGGTCGCCGATCTCGCGGGCGATGGCGATGCAGGCGGCCGCCAGGTAGTCGGGATCGGCGGCGAGCGCGCGGCCGCGCCCGCTTTCCTCCAGCACGGCGGCGCGCACCTCGGCGAAGACGGCGGCGGTCTCCGGCGTCTCGCCCCGGATATGGGGAAAGTTTTCGCCCGGCGGCCGGCCCGCGATCCAGTTGTTGTGGTCGTCGGCGAGGAATTCATAGAAGGCGGTGATGGCGGCCCGCACGAAGCTTTCGTAGTCGGCGGCGCCTTCGCGGCTGGCCTTCAGGATGGGGGCGAACCGCCGTGCGCCTTCCTCGGCCAGGGCGGAGAACACCTCCTCCTTGGAGCGGTAGTAATTGTAGAAGGTGCCCGCCGCGAGGCCCGTGCGGCGGATGATGTCGCGCACGGTCACCGCCTCGTAGCCCAGTTCGGCGAACACCTCGCGCGCGGCCCGCAGGATCGCCTGGCGATTCTGCACCTTGGTCTGCTCGCGCTTGCCGACGGGAAGGTAGGCGATTTTGGACATGACGCACCGGTCTCTAAACTTGACGCGTGTCACTCTAGAGGCGCCGGCCGGTCAACGCCAACGATCAGCGAAGATCAGCGAAGATCAGCGCGCCGGCGCGACCGGCGCCGCGCAGCCCAGGCGGCACTGGCTCCAGGCGTCGGGACAGGTCTCCGGCGCATCGCCGGCGAGGCAGAAATAATAACTCTGCGCGCAGGCCATCCGGCATTGATCGGCGGCGGGCGCCCCAGGCGCAGCCGGAGGGGGCGCCGTAAGAGGGGACGTTGTCGGCGCGAGCGCGGCGGAAGGCGGGGGCGCGTCTGGGGCCGGCGTCGAGGGCGCGCGCGGCCCGCCGTCGCCGCGTTGCGATCCGCGAAGGCCAGGATCCGTCGAGGGCTGGGCCGCGGCGGAGATTGTCGCGACCAGACTGACGAGCACACCCAGACGCAGCGCGGTGCGCGCGGTCTTTGCGGTCAGGCGGGCGTCGAGCATGCCCTGGGGTATCGCGCGCCCCGGCCTCTCGGCAAGGCCGCTAAATTCCAAAGTTCAGAGCGCGCGGGTTAACCGGGTTCCACTTAACCCTGACGCGCTCTGGGCCCCGGGGAACTGGCGTCGTGCGGCGGTGTTGAAACGCCGTAGGGAAGGAGACCAGCCATGGCCGACGAAAAGCAGATCCAGGGCGAGGGCAATTACGACGCCGCGCGGCGTTTCCGGGAAGCCGAGGAGAAGTTCATCCGGACCGGCGAGGTGGACAAGAAGGCCAAGGAGGCGGCCGAGGCGCTCGACGGACCCGAAGGCGAAGACCTGGAGCGCGCGCGCAAGGAGACGGGCGAGCAGAAGCCCATGTAGTCCGCCGGCCGCCGACGATCCGAGGCGGTCAGCCGCGGCGGTCCAGCAGCGCTTGGGCCGCGGCCGGCGCGCGGACTTTTCCTTCGTGGATGAAGTAGGCGAACACGTCCCTGGGCGCGACCTTTGCGTTGTGGGCGGGGTCGGCCGCATCCAGGTCGTGGGGCCGTCCGCCCTCGGCGTAGCTGCCAAACCGCGCCGCCCAGCGATCGAGATCTTCCGCGGGATATCCGGTCTCGATGCTGTCGGACCCCTGCAGCAGGCGCGCATAGACGAAATCGGCCGTCACGTCGGCGATCAGCGGATAGTTCTCGTTTTCCGACACGCAGATGGCCACCTCGGCGGCGCGGCAGAGCGCCACGAAGGCCGGGTCGACGAAGCTGGCGTGGCGGACCTCGACGCAGTGGCGCAGCGCCAAGCCGTCCTGCCTGGCGGGCAGCAGCTTGAGGAAGGCGCCGAAGTCGTCGGGGTCGAACTTCTTCGTCGGCATGAACTGCCACAGGATCGGACCCAGCCGGTCGCCGAGTTCGGTGATCCCCTGGCCGAGGAACTTGCCGACGGACTCCGCCGATTCGGCCAGCACGCGGCGGTTGGTGCAGAACCGCGAGGCCTTCAGCGAAAAGATGAACCCGTCGGGCGTGGCCGCCGCCCATTTGGCGAAGGTCGCCGGCTTCTGGCTGGAATAGTAGGTCGAGTTGATCTCGATGGAGGTGAGGCGGCGGCTGGCGTAGGCCAGTTCGTCGGCCTGCTTGAGGCCATCGGGATAGAATACCCCGCGCCAGGGCTCGAAGGTCCAGCCGCCGATGCCTGCCCGAATGCGCCCCGCCTTGCTCATCGGCTAATCCCCCTGCGTCTGTGGTTTCATCTCTGGCGGCCTTGAACTCCGAACCTAGCGCCAAGGATCGATGGAAACGGGCGCGGCGAACACCTGCGCGGCGCCCGCGAAAGCCGGAAGGACGATCGACCTAATCTTTTTCATACGGCCCGGCGTTGGGAAAATTTGCTCGGGCTTAACCATCTTCCAGCAGAACGACCAGTATGGGGCGATTTTCCGGCGTCTGCCGCAGGCATTGCAATCGCCGCGGGAGAACGCGGCGGCGAGTCTGTCCAAGGTGTAATTTGACGACTGCACCCCTATGCTCAACACGGCGTTGAGGAATGCGGCGTAACATGGTGTCGGGCGATACCATGGCCGAATCGGCCAGACGAACCAGGGGGACGATGCGCTTCGCCAAACCCGTCGCCGTAGCGGCCTGCCTCGCGCTTGTCGCCTGCGCGTCGGCGCGGACGCCCGATGCGCGGTTGCCTGCCGCGTTCGAGGCGCCGACCGGCGGAGGCTTGCCCGCCGAGGCGCTCGACACCTGGTGGACGGCGTTCAACGATCCTGAACTCAATACGCTGATCGACCAGGCGCTGGCGGCCAGCCCCGATGCGCGTTCGGCGACCGCCAGGCTGCGCGAGGCCCGCGCCATCCGTCGCAGCGGCCTGGCCCAACTCTGGCCGCAGGGCCAGGCGACGGGATCGGCCCGCAAGACCCATACGGAGCAGCTGTCAGGCGCGCCGGTGACCATTCCGGGGTTCAGCAGCACCGGGGACACGCGCAACTACCAGGCCGCGTTCGACGTGAGCTGGGAGGTCGACCTGTTCGGCCGCACCCTCGCCGCCCGCAAGGTGCTGAACGGCGATCTCGCCGCGGCGCGCTTCGCCTACGAAGGCGCCCGCACCAGCCTGGCCGCCAACGTCGCCGATTCCTATTTCGAGGCGCGCGGCCTGGCGATCCAGCTGGAGGACGCCCGGGAAACCGTCCGCATCCGCCGCGGCCTGCTGGACATCGCCGCCAAGCGCGCCGAACGCGGGCTGGGGGCGTCGGCCGACGCCGATCAGGTGGCCGGCGACCTGGCCCAGGCCGAGAGCCAGGCCGCGGGCCTGGAGGCCGATCTGCAGGCGGCCCGGCGCGTGTTGCTGATCCTGGTGGGGCGCGGCGCCGAACCGACCGCCAACCTGCCCGTGACCACCGTCGTCGGCGTGATCCCCCCGATGCCGGCGACGATCCCCAGCCAGCTGCTGGCCCGCCGCCCCGACGTGCGGGAAGCCGAGGCGCGGATCTCCTCGGCGTCCGGCCGGCTGAAAGTCGCCCAGCGGGCCTTCCTGCCGACCTTCACCCTGCGTCCCGGCCTGGGTTGGGCGCGGACCGAGGAACCCAACTACACCTCCGTCACCCAGAACTGGTCGCTCGGCCTAGGCGTCGTGCAGCCGATCCTGGACATCCCCAAGCTGATGGCCGACCTCAAGGCCGAGGACGCCCGCACCGAACAGGCGGTGATCGCCTACGAGAAGACGGTGCAGACCGCCTTCGGCGAGGCGGAGAACGCCCTCGTGGGGCTCGACGCCGACCAGCGCCGCGTGGGGCTGCTGACCGATGGCGAAGTCCGCGCCCAGCGCGGCTACAAGGCCGCCCGCATCCGCTACGACATGGGCCTGGACGATCTCCAGGCGGCGCTCAACGCTGAACAGTCCTGGCGCGCGGTCCGCTCCCAGCTCACCGCCGCCCAGGTCCAGGCGCTGCGCCGCGCGGTGCAGAGCTACAAGGCGCTCGGCGGCGGGTGGCCTGCCGAGCGCCTTCCGACCAATGCGCAAGCCCGATGAGACCTAATCGCATGACCAGACAGCGTCCGCTTCTGACCGTCCTGGCCCTCGTTGCGGGAACCCTCGGCCTGGCCGCCTGCCACAAGACGCCTGCGCCCGTCGCCAGCGAGTCGTCCCAAGCCCGCACCGTGCGCGTCGTCCAGGTGGCGCCGCACCTGCTGGCCGGCGCCCTGACGGCGTCCGGCCCCCTGATCGCCCGCGAGGAAGCCGCCGTGATCCCCGAAGTCACGGGCTATCGCGTCGCCCGCGTTCTGGTGGAGGAAGGCGCCGTCGTGATCCAGGGCCAGACCCTGGCGCAGCTGGACGGCGCCCTGATCCGCGGGCAGCTCGACCAGCAGGCCGCCCTGGCCGCCCAGGCCAGGGTGCAGGCCGAGCAGGCCGAGGCCGAGGCCGCGCGCGTGAAGGGGCTGGACGGGCAAGGGGTGCTCTCCCAGGAGCAGATCGACCAGCGGCGCTTCGCCGCCCGCGCCGCGCGGGCCAACGCAGAGGCCCAGGCCGCCGCGCTCCGCGACCTGCAGACCCGGTCGGGCAAGCTGGCCGTCACCGCGCCGGTGGCCGGGCTGGTGCTGGAGCGCACCGTGCGGCCGGGCGACCTGTCCTCCAGCGGGGCGACCACCCCGTGGTTCCGCATCGCCCGCGACGGGGAGATCGAACTGGAGGCGCAGCTATCCGACACCGCCTTGCCGCGCGTCCGCCCCGGCCAGCCGGTGAGCGTGAGGCTGTCGGACGGAACCCAGGTCAAGGGAGTCGTGCGGCTGGTGAGCCCCTCGGTGGACCCGCAGACCAGGCTCGGCGACGTGCGCATCCGCCTGCCGTCCAATCGCGACATCCGCTCCGGCGGGTTCGCCCAGGCCACCTTCACCGAGGCGGTGACGCCGGTGGCGGCGGTGCCGGAATCGGCCATCCGCTATGACGCCGAGGGCAGCTCGGTGATGGTGGTGGGCGCCGACAACCGGGTTCACCAGACGCCGATCAAGACCGGCGCCCGGGCCGGCGGCTTCGTGGAGCTGGTGAGCGGGCCGCCGCTCAACGCCAGGGTCCTGGAAAAGGCCGCGTCCCTGGTCCTGCCGGGCGACAAGGTCAAGCCGCTGCCCGCGCCGACCGCCGCCCCGGCCGCCTCCGCGCGAAAGGCGCCCGCGTCCAAATGAGCGAGCAATCCGGCCGACTGCGGATCTCCGCCTGGGCGATCCGCAACCCGCTCCCGGTGTCGGTGCTGTTCATCGGCCTCGTGCTGATCGGGGCGATTTCCTATTTCTTCCTGCCGATCAAGAGCTATCCCAACGTCGAGTTCCCGGCCGTCCTGGTGACCGTCACCCAGAGCGGCGCGGCGCCCACCGAGATGGAAAGCCAGATCACCCGCCCGGTCGAGGACGCGGTGGCCGGCTTGCCCAACGTCGATTCCATCAACTCCACGGTGACCCAGGGGATCTCGACGACGATCGTCCAGTTCGAGCTGGGGGAGGATCTCCAGAAGGTCACCGACGACGTCCGCTCCAAGGTCGAGCAGACCCGGGCGGAGATGCCGCGCGAGATCGACCCGCCGGTCGTCCAGCGCGTGGAAATCTCCGACCAGCCGATCATCACCTATGCGGTGGCGGCGCCGAGCATGTCGAACGCCGAACTGTCGTGGTTCATCGACAACACCCTCGCGCGAACCCTGCAGGCCGTGCCCGGCGTCGGCCAGGTCCGTCGCGTCGGCGGGGTCGATCGCGAGATCAACGTGATCATCGATCCCGTGCGGATGGCGGCGCAGGGGGTGACGGCGGCCCAGATCAACGACGCGCTGGCGCTGGTCAGCGTCGACGCCTCCGGCGGCCGGGCCGAGATCGGCGCCCGCGAGCAGACCGTGCGGGTGCTGGGCGCGGCCCTCGACACCGATCAGATCCGGAACATCAGCCTGCCCGTCGCCGGCGGCCGGTTCGTCCGCCTGGCCGAGGTCGCCGACGTGGGCGACGGGGAGGCCGAGCCGCGGACCTTCGCGCGCCTCGACAACCGCCCGGTGGTGGGTTTCCAGATCACCAAGACCAAGGAGGCCAGCGACGTCCGCACCGAGGACGGCGTCGACAAGGCGCTCACCAAGCTGCAGCAGACGCACAAGGAGGTGAAGGTCTCGAAGATCTACTCCTACGTCGACGAGACCCGCGCGAGCTTCGCCGCCACCCAGCACACCCTGCTGGAAGGCATGATCCTGGCGGCGTTGGTGGTCTGGCTGTTCCTGCGCGACTGGCGCGCCACCGCCGTCACGGCCATCGCCATGCCGGCCTCGCTGATCCCCACCTTCGCGGCGATGGCGGCGATGGGCTTCAGCCTCAACATCATCACCCTGCTGGCCCTGACCCTGGTGATCGGGATCCTGGTGGACGACGCCATCGTCGAGATCGAAAACATCGAGAAACGGGTGCACACGGGCCAGCGCCCCTATCAGGCCGCCATCGAGGGGGCGGACGCCATCGGCCTGGCGGTGGTGGCGACGACGGCCACCATCGTGGTGGTGTTCACGCCGGTCTCCTTCATGCCCGGCATCCCGGGACAGTTCTTCCGCGAGTTCGGCCTGACGGTCTCCATCGCCGTGCTGTTCTCGCTGGTGGTGGCGCGGCTGCTGACGCCCCTGCTGGCCGCCTATTTCCTGAAGCCCAAGCAAGCCGCGCCGCGCAGGCCGATCCCGGAATACTACCGCAAGACGCTGGTCTGGGCGCTGGACCATCGGATCCTCGCCACCGTCGCCGGCGGGATCATCTTCGCCGCGTCGCTGGCCGTGCTCATCGTCATCCCGAAGGGCCTGCAGCCCGAAAGCAACCCGGACTTCTTCATCTTGCAGGTCGAGGGGCCGCCGGGGGCGACGCTCGCCGACATGACCCAGACGACGGCCATCCTCACCAACAAGCTGAAGGCCAGGCCCGAGACCCAGTCGGTGTTCGTTTCCGGCGGCGGCAGCGGCAGCGGCGGCGGCCCGTTCGGCAGCGGCGGCTCGGCGGTGAACCGCGCGACCATCACCGTGGTCCTGAAGAAGGACCGCGCGCAGAGAGTGCCCCAGATCCGCAGCGAGATCCTGCCGCTGCAACGCTCCGTGCCCGACGCCCGCGTGACCTACGCCGGCGAGGGTTTCGGCGGCTCCACCCTGCAGATGACCCTGACCAGCGACACCGGCCGAGGGTTGGAAGAGGCCGCCCTGGCGCTGCAGCGCCAGATGCGCACCCTGCAGCTGGTGGCCGACCCCCGCCCGGCGACGCCGCCCAGCGGTCCCGAGATCATCATCACGCCGCGCGTCGACGAGGCCGCCCGCCTCGGCGTGACGACCCAGGCGATCGCCGAGGCCGCCCGCGTGGCCACGGTCGGCGACATCGACGCCAATGTGGCGAAACTGACGGTCGGCGAGCGACGCATTCCCATCCGCGTGCGCCTGCCCCAGGCGGCCCGCGCCGACCTGTCGACGATCAGCTCTCTCCGCATTCCGACCGCGAACGGCGGCACGACGACGCTGGACAGCGTCGCCGACGTCACCTTCCGCGCCGGCCCGGGCCAGATCGACCGGGTCAACCGCAAGCGCCAGATCACCATCCAGGCCGACCTGGCGCCCGGCGTGCAGCTGGGCCAGACCGTCGGCGCGGTCAACAAGCTGCCGATCATGCAGAACCTGCCGGCCGGGGTCGAACCCTTCCAGCAGGGCGATCAGCAGGCGTTCCAGGAGCTTTTCCTGGGCTTCGCCATCGCCATCGTCTCCGGGATCCTGCTGGTGTTCTCGGTGATGGTGCTGCTGTTCCGCAGCTTCTTCAAACCGGTCACCATCCTTTCGGCCTTGCCGCTGGCGGTGGGGGGGGGCGGTCTCGCGCTCATGGTGCTCAGCCTCCCGCTCGACATGCCCGCGATGATCGGCTTCCTGATGCTGATGGGGCTGGCCGCCAAGAACTCCATCCTGCTGGTGGAATACGCCATCGAACGCGAGCGGGACGGCGTCTCCCAGCGGGAAGCGCTGATGGAGGCCTGCCACGAGCGGGCCAGGCCGATCGTCATGACCACCATGGCGATGGCCGCAGGGATGCTGCCGACCGCCCTGGCCATCGGCTCGGGCGCCGAGTTCCGCCAGCCGATGGCGGTGGCGGTGATCGGCGGCCTGATCACCTCGACCCTGCTGTCGCTGGTGATGGTGCCGGTGGTCTATGAGTTCATCGACGATTTCGAGACCTGGCTGAAGCCCAAGCTCGGGCGCCTGGTGACGCCGCGCGACGCGCCGCCGGCCCCCGCCCCGTCGCCCGAGGACCGGCCCTGATCGCGGCTAGATCTCGCCGCGGATGACCCGCGCGAAGAGGTCGGGGTCGACGTTGCCGCCCGACAGCACCAGGCCGATCGTGGCGTTGGCCGGCGCCTCGATCCTGCCGGCCAGCAGCGCGGCCAGGCCGACCGACCCGCCGGGCTCCACCACGAGCTTGAGCATGGCGAAGGCCAGGCGCATGGCCTGCGCCACCTCGGCGTCGGTGACGACCGCGATGCCGGTCAGGGTCCTTTGCAGGATCGGGAATGTCAGCTCGCCCGGGGCCGGCGATTCCAGCGCGTCGCAGAGGGACCGCTGCGTCGGCGCGAGCGTCCGGCGCGCGCCGGCGCGTAGCGAACGCAAGGTGTCGTCGAATCCGGCGGGCTCGACGCCGATCAGTTTCGTCGCCGGCGACAGCGCCTCCAGCGCGGTGGCCACGCCCGCCATCAGCCCGCCGCCGCCCACGGGGCAGACCACCAGGTCGAGGGGCGCGCCCAGCGCCTCGGCCTGCCTTGCGAGCTCCAGGCCCGCCGTGCCCTGACCGGCGATGATGTCGGGATCGTCGAAGGCGGGGACCACCACCGCGCCGCGTTCCCCGGCGACGGCGCGGGCGATCTGCACCCGGTCCTGGGTCAGGCGATCGTAGAGGCGGATCTCCGCACCATAGCCGCGCGTGGCCTCGATCTTCACCGCCGGCGCGTCGGACGGCATGACGATGAGCGCCGGCATGCCAAGCAGCTGCGCGGCCAGGGCGACCCCTTGGGCGTGGTTGCCGGACGAGAAGGCCACGACGCCGCGTCGCCTCTGCTCGTGGTCGAGCTGCGCCAGCCGGTTATAGGCGCCGCGGAACTTGAACGCCCCGACGCGCTGCAGGGTCTCCGGCTTGATCAGCACCCGCGCGCCGATCCTGGCGTTCAGCGCGGGGCTTTCGATGATCGGGGTCTCGATCGCGTGACCGGCAAGGCGGGCGGCCGCGGCCTCGATGTCGGCGAACGACACGGTCATTTCGCGTTGCATGATCGGCTCATAAACCCGGCGCTGCGGCCTGCACTAGGCTTTTCCTGGCTGCGGCACTTGACGACGCCGCCTTCGAACTGATTTACCGCGTCAAGTTCGCTCGCGGCGCTTGGCGCCTGGGCGGCGGACCTAAAATCGATCAAATCCACCCGCCGAGAGCCTGTCGAAGGGCGTGGTTGGATCTCCTTGGCAGGCGGGGAAATCGTATCTCATGGCGAACGTGACGGTGATCGGAGCCCAGTGGGGCGACGAGGGAAAAGGCCGCGTCATCGACTGGCTGGCGAATCGCGCCGACGTGGTCGTGCGCTTTCAGGGCGGTCACAACGCCGGCCACACCATCGTGGTGGGGGAAACCACCTACAAGCTGTCGCTGCTGCCGTCCGGGGTCATCCAGGGCAAGCTGTCGGTGATCGGCAACGGGGTGGTGGTCAATCCCTGGTTCCTGCTGGAGGAGATCGAGCGCTGCAACGGCCAGGGGTTGAACATCGGCCCCGACATCCTGGTGCTGGCCGACAACGCCGCCCTGGTCCTGCCGCTGCACAGCGACCTGGACGTGGCCCGCGAAGCCCGCGCCGGCGCCGGCAAGATCGGCACCACGGGGCGGGGCATCGGTCCGGCCTATGAGGACAAGGTCGGCCGCCGGGCGATCCGTTTCGCCGACCTCGCCGATCCCGCCGCCCTGCAGGTGAAGATCGAACGCCTGCTCGCCCACCACGGCGCCCTGCGCAAGGGCCTGGACCTGCCGGAGGTAAAGCCCGAGGCCCTGCTCGCCACCCTGCTGGAACTGGCGCCGAAGATCGCGCCCTACGTCAAGCCGGCCTGGCGGGTGCTGGGCGAGGCGGTGAAGGACGGCCGGCAGATCCTGTTCGAAGGCGCCCAGGCGACCCTGCTCGACGTGGACCACGGCACCTATCCCTATGTGACATCCTCCAACACCGTCGCGGGGCAGACCGCCGCGGGGGCCGGCGTCGGCCCCAAGGCCGGCGGTTACGTGCTGGGGATCGTGAAGGCCTACACGACCCGGGTCGGCGAAGGTCCGTTCCCCACCGAGCTTTCGGACGAGATCGGCCAGCGGCTCGGCAAGGCGGGCAACGAATTCGGCACCGTCACCGGCCGTCCGCGCCGCTGCGGCTGGTTCGACGCCGCGCTCGTGCGCCAGTCCCTGATGGTCGGCGGGGTGGAGGGCGTGGTGCTGACCAAGCTCGACGTGCTCGACGGTTTCGACACGCTGAAGATCTGCACCGGCTACCGTCTGCATGGCCAGGAGATCGACTATCTGCCGGCCGGCCTCAAGGACCAGGCCGCGGTCGAGCCGATCTACGAGGAGATGCCGGGCTGGAGCGAAGTCACCCGCGGCGCCCGCACCTGGGACGATCTCAACCCCAAGGCCCAGGCCTATGTGAAGCGGATCGAGACCCTGGTCGGCGCGCCGGTGGCGATGCTGACCACCAGCCCCGAACGCGACGACATCATCGTCCGCCAGGACCCCTACAAGGCTTAGGCGCCCGCCGCGGCGTCAAGGCGATCTTTACCAACCTCCGACTACCTTGAGGCGACTGCTGTCGGAGCCGCCGCCGTGTTCAACGACGACTACAAGATCATCCAGCGCATGACGCCGCTGCTGCAACGGGTGCTGGTCATCGACCCGCAGGCGGCGAGCGCGCGGCTGGTGAGCGAATTGATGCGCAGCATCGCCCGTTCGCAGGTCTGGACCGCCACTTCCGCCGACAAGGCGATGGGCGTCTGCCGGATGGCCGACCCGCAGATCATCTTCGTGGAGCTTTCGGGCCCCGGCGTCGACGGCGCGGCCTTCACCCAGATGCTGCGCCGCAGCGACCTGGCCTGTCGCCAGGCGCCGGTGGTGATGATGACCGCCGTGGCCACGGCCGCCGGCATCATGGCCGCGCGCGACGCCGGCGTGCACGAGTTCCTGCGCAAGCCTTTCACCACCAAGGACCTGCTGCGTCGGCTGGAGGCGGTGACCCTGCGCCCGCGCGACTGGATCGAGGCTGTCGGCTACGTCGGCCCCGACCGCAGGCGCTTCAATTCCGGCGACTATTCCGGCCCGCTGAAGCGCCGTTCCGATCCGCGCGAGACGCCGGATTCGGCGCGCATGGTGCAGGCGCTGAAGATCCTGAGTTCCGCCGTCGCCGCAATCGACAGCGACCCAGCCCAGGCCCTGCGTTCCATGCAGGCGCAGGCCGTCGAACTGCAACGGACGGCGGTCGCCCTGTCGAACATGGCGCTGTCCAGTGCGACGGCCGACTTCCAGCGCTATCTGACGGCCTCGATCGAGGCCGGACCGCTGGTGGCGGCCGACGTGGCGGTCAACGCCGCCCCGCTGCTGGAATTCCTGCCGAAGGAATCGCTCAAGACCCACGAAGTGGCGGCCTGACGCCTGCCGCCGACGAACGGCGGCAGGGCGATCATCAGGTCAGGCGTCGACCAGGTTGCGTTCCTCGGCGGCCGAACGCATGGACTTTTGCAGCTTCTCGAAGGCCCGCACCTCGATCTGGCGGACGCGCTCGCGGCTGACGCCGTATTGCGAGGCCAGTTCCTCCAGGGTGGTCGGGTCGTCCTTCAGCCGCCGCTCGGTCAGGATATGACGTTCGCGATCGGTGAGTTCGGTCATGGCCTCCTCCAGGAGGCTCATGCGGATGGTGCGCTCCTCGTTATCGGCGACGGTGGTTTCCTGGCTGGGGGTGACGTCGTCCACCAGCCAGTCCTGCCACTCGCTTTCGCTGTCCGACCGCAGGGGCGAGTTCAGCGAGGCGTCGCCGCCGGAGAGCCGGCGGTTCATCGAGATGACTTCCTCGTCCAGCACGCCGAGCTTGGTGGCGATGGCGCTGACCTGTTCGGGGCGCATGTCGCCCTCTTCCAGGGCCGAGATCTCGCTCTTGGCCTTGCGCAGGTTGAAGAACAGCTTCTTCTGCGCCGCCGTGGTCCCCATCTTCACGAGGCTCCAGGACCGCAGGATGTATTCCTGGATCGAGGCGCGGATCCACCACATGGCGTAGGTGGCCAGGCGGAAGCCACGGTCGGGCTCGAATTTCTTCACCGCCTGCATCAGGCCGACGTTGCCTTCGGAGATCACCTCGCCGATCGGCAGGCCGTAGCCGCGATAGCCCATGGCGATCTTCGCCACTAGGCGCAGGTGGCTGGTGACCAGGCGGTGGGCGGAGGCGGAATCCTCATGTTCCCGCCAAGCCTTGGCGAGCATGAATTCCTCGTCCTTCGCCAGCATGGGAAACTTGCGGATCTCCGACAGATAACGGCTCAGGCCGCCTTCCGGCGACATCACGGCGACAGCGTTCACAGCCATGGACTAACCCCTTTTCTGGACGTTCGGTCTGTCTCGCATCGGCGCGCAAGACACCGTCCGCCCCCTCCAATCCCTGAGATAGGTATCCGGTTGCGGCGGCGAAAGGTCGCGGCGGGGAGAAACGATCGAAAGTCCGACTAACTAAGTTGGTTATTTCTACGCCTGGCCCACGGCGCCTTCAAGGCGATGGTTTCTCACAGCGCCTGCAGCAAACCTTCCAGGGTCGCCATGTCGTCGGGCAACGGGCTTTCGAAGCGCAGGACCTCGCCGGTGATCGGGTGACGGAACCCCAAGACCGCGGCGTGCAAGGCCTGGCGGCGCAGGCCGGCGGCCTCCATGGCCGCGCGCACGACCTGGGCCGGGGGCCCCGACCCATAGGCCGGATCGCCAAGGCAAGGGGCGCCCTTCGAGGCCAGGTGGACGCGGATCTGATGCGTGCGGCCGGTTTCCAGCCGGCAGGACACGCGCGCGGCCAGGGGCCGTTCGGCGGGGCCGAACGCCTTCTCCACGAGGTAGTGCGTGATCGCCTCGCGGCCGCCCGTCCTCAACACGGCGATCTTCTTGCGGTCGCTGGTGGAACGACCCAGCCGGTTTTCGATGGTCCCACGCCGGGGCTCCGGCGCGCCGCGTGTCAGGGCGACGTAGACCCGCTCGATGTCATGGGCGGCGAAGAGGGCCGAGAGCCCCTGGTGGGCGGCGTCGTGCTTGGCGGCCACCACCACGCCAGAGGTGTCCTTGTCGATGCGGTGCACGATGCCGGGCCTGGCCACGCCGCCGATGCCCGACAGGCTGTCGCCGCAATGGCGCAGCAGGGCGTTGACCAGGGTGCCGCTGGGGCTGCCGGGGGCGGGATGCATGGCCATGCCCACCGGCTTGTCGATGACGATGAGGTCGGCGTCCTCGTAGAGCACCGTCAGCGGGATCGCCTCCGGCTGCGGCTCGGCCGGCCGCGGGGCGGGGATCAGCAGGGTGTAGTCGCCGGGCAGGGCCTTGGCCGAGGCGTCGCTGAGCATGACGCCGTCGCGGCTGACGAGCCCCTGGGCCATCAGCGCCTGGATCCGGCCGCGCGAGAGATCGGCCAGCTTGTCGGCCAGGACCTTGTCCAGCCGCCCCGCCGCCTCGGCGGGCGTGAGCGTCAGGATGCGAACGCCGTGGTCGTCGGGATCGAAATCCTCCGAGGGGCTCACCCTTGCAAATGCCCGCCGGCGCTGACGCCGCGCGACCAGGTGCTGGCCAGCGACGCCAGCAGGAAGAGGTCGCCGCCTTCCGCCGCGGCCTTGGGCCCGATGTCGCGGACCAGGTGGCGCACGATGGCCTCGGGCACGCTGCCTTCGGGGGCCAGCGGGTCGCGGGCGAACAGTTCGGCGCGCGTCGCCTCGTCGGCCGCAGGGTCGCCGCTCAGATCGCCCACGCGCTCCATGACGATGGGATAGGCCGAGGGGGTGCGGGCCGCATTGAGCGCGGCGCCCATCACCAGCCCGTCGAGGATCGAGGCCTTGGGCAGGGGCACGCCGTTGAAGATCAGGAAGATCGGGGTCTGGCCGACTGTGTCGAACAGGAAGGCGAAGAGCTGGCCCTCGGCCGGCAGCAGCCAGCCGTCGAAGACCATGCCGGAGCCGCCCATGCGGACCTCCAGCAGGCCGTTGGCGGCGCGCCGCACCATGCCGTGGTCGTGGAAGAAGCGCCCCGCCATCACCACCGACGGCCGCGTCGTGCGCCAGAACCCCTCATAGGCCGCGCCGCGCCGGGCGGTGGTCAGGCGGGCCATCTCCAGCATGGGCGCCGGCAGGATTCCGTCGGCGGCGGGCTGCAGCGGCGCGGCCAGCGTCTCCGGCCTGGCCTGCACGGTGACGCCGAACACGGCGGCGATCGCCTCGATGTCGCGGTCCCAGTCGAGCATGGTGAAGCCCGGCCGCTTGGAGGCGATCAGCCTGGTCAGGTTTTCCAGGTTGTGCGCCGACGGGGTCACCGCGCCGGAGGCCCAGCGGCCCACCAGCGACTTGTCGACGCCCAGGTCCGCGGCCAGCCGGCCACGGCTCATCGACAGCGCCTTCAGCGCCAGGTCGAGCTTCGATGAGAAAGGCGTGGCCCCAGCCGTCATGGCGGCATGATTTCACAGCCGCGCTGAAATGCAACGTTGCATGCAACCGTTGCACGCCGGCCCGCAACCGTTGCGCCCGTCGTCGCCCGCCGTTGCACCTGAACGCCGGCGACGAGGGGGCTAGATTGCAGCCAACGATAACGACGGTCGCCGACCGCACTTCGAGGAAGCTTTCGATGAAGGAATCCACCCTCACCGCCCTGGTCTTCTCGCTGCTGGCGCTCGCCGGCGCCATATCCCTGACCATCGTCGTGCCCAGCCATACGAGCTTCGCCGCGCCCGCGTGCGCAGACCGCGTCGCCGGGGGCGCCGCATGTCGCTGAACCGTTTCTATCTCACCCAGGCCGGCTGGGTTCCCGAAGGCCCGCTGAGCCGCGAGCAGGCCTCGTGGCCCGACCTGATCGCCCGCGACGTGGTCAACAGCGGCTGGCAGGCCCACGACGACGACGCCACCAGCCCGCCCCTGGCGCCGACCGCCTGGTCGGAGGCGACCTAGCCTATTTCGTCGCCTCTTCCTCGTGGCCGGCGATCGAGCCGTCCTTGAACAGATACTCCCGCAGCATGCTGTCGACCTCGGCGTCGCTGCGACGCAGCCACTCCAGCACCATGGCGGCGTGTTCCAGTTCCTCGCGGGCGTTGTGCAGCAGCACCTTCTTCAGCTCGGCGTCGTCGCAGTCGTCGGCCCGCTGGCGGTACCAGTCGACGGCTTCCCATTCCTCGATCAGCGAGGCGATCGCATAGTGCTTGTTGAGGGTGGCGGTCTGCAGCTTCTCGCGCGGGACGTGGAGGCCTTCGCTGGACATGGGGATCGTGCTCCTGTGTGCCCAAGCCTAATGCGCGAACCGCGAAAGAGACGCTTGCGAACCGCTCTCAGGAGCGTTCGACGAGGCCGCCGTCCTCGATCACCCGATAGAAGCAGGACCTGAACCCGACGTGGCAGGCGCCGCCGTCGCCCTGCGGCAGGACCTTCAGCCAGACCGCGTCCTGGTCGCAGTCGATGCGCGCTTCGACCACCTGCTGCACCTGGCCGCTGGTGGCGCCCTTGCGCCAGAGCTCGCCGCGCGAGCGGCTGTAGTAGTGGGCTTCGCCGGTGGCGAGGGTGGCGGCCAGCGCCTCGGCGTTCATCCAGGCGAACATCAGGACCTCGCCGGTTTCGGCATGGGTCGCCACGGCCGCGATCAGGCCGTCGGCGTTGAAGCGCGGCGCGAGCACCGCGCCCCGTTCGAGGGCGTCCGTCGTCGGGGCGGTGGGGAAGGCGGTTTCGGTCATGTCCTCGCCATGGCGCGGCTAGCGCTTGTTGACGAAGTCCAGGAACCGCTGGCGCAGGGCCGGGTCGGTCTTGAAGACGCCGGTGAACTGGGTGGTGATGGTGCTGACGTGGCGGTGGTGGACGCCGCGGGTGGTCATGCACTGGTGCGCGGCGTCGATCAGCACGGCGACGCCGGCGGGACGCAGGGAGTCGGTGATCGCGTCGGTGATCTGCTGGGTCATGGTCTCCTGCGTCTGCAGGCGCCGGGCGAAGATCTCGACGACCTTGGCGAGCTTGGAGATGCCGACGACCCGGTTGGTGGGCATATAGGCGACGTAGGCCTTGCCCAGGAACGGCGCCATGTGGTGCTCGCAGTGGCTCTCCACCTCGATCTCGCGCAGCATGACGATGTCGTCGTAGCCCTGCACGTCCTCGAAGGTGCGCGAGAGTTCCTTGGCGGGGTCGAGCTTGTAGCCTTCGAACCATTCGCCGTAGGCGTCGACCACCCGCTTGGGGGTGTCGAGCACGCCTTCGCGGCGCGGATCGTCGCCGGCCCAGGCGATCAGGGTGCGGACGGCCTCCATGGCCTCCTCGCGGGTGGGGCGCTTCACGGCGTCCCGCTCAGCGGAATTAGCCCCGGCGAGGGCTCGGTCACGGATTACGGCGTCCATCGATTAAGTGGTCTTCCCGGGCTGAGTTGCGCCGGGACGAAGGTCCCGGAAATGACGCGTACCACCCTGCAGGACGCGGCCCGCCAGCGGTCATTGCCCCCGTGGCGTCCGGTCCCGACGCTCTGTATATGGGGCGAAAGCCTTTCCCGGCAACACTCACGCTGCGTCAAAATCCCATGCCCTTGAGCCTCTACGACACCATGGCCCGTCAAAAGCGGCCCTTCATCCCCCGCGATCCCCAGCGGGTGACGATGTATGTCTGCGGCCCGACGGTCTACAATTACGCCCACATCGGCAACTTCCGGCCGGTGGTGGTGTTCGACGTGCTGTTCCGGCTGCTGCGCCATATCTACGGCGAGCATCGGGTGATCTACGCCGCCAACGTCACCGACGTGGACGACAAGATCAACGCCAAGGCGACCGCCGAAGGCGTGCCGATCGGCACGATCACGCAACGCTATCTGGACGCCTACAACGCCGACGCCGCCGCGCTCGGCGCGCTGCGCCCCAGCGTGCAGCCGCTGGTCACCGAGACGATGGACGCCATCGTCGATCTGATCGGTCGGCTCGTCGCCAACGGCTCGGCCTACGCCGCGCAGGGCCACGTGCTCTTCAACACCGTCGCCTACGCCGACTACGGCAAGCTGTCGGGCCGCAGCATGGACGACATGATCGCCGGCGCCCGCGTCGACGTCGCCCCCTACAAGCAGCACCCGGCCGACTTCGTGCTCTGGAAGCCGTCGAAGCCGGGCGAGCCGGAATGGGAAAGCCCCTGGGGGCCGGGCCGGCCGGGCTGGCACATCGAATGCTCGGCGATGATCGAACAGACGCTGGGCCTGCCCATCGACATCCACGGCGGCGGCAACGACCTGATCTTCCCCCACCACGAGAACGAGATGGCCCAGGGGCTCTGCGCCGCCCACGAACACGGCGGCGACGATCCGCGGGGCTATGCGCGCTACTGGCTGCACAACGGCTTCCTGAACTTCGGCGACGAGAAGATGTCCAAGAGCCTGGGCAACGTCGTCCTGGCCCACGACCTGGTGGGCAAGGTTCCAGGCGAGGCCCTGCGCTGGGCGCTGCTGCGCGGCCACTATCGCGCGCCGCTGGAATGGACGGGAGAGCTGATCGAGCAGTCGCGCAGTTCGCTGGACCGGCTCTACGGCGCCCTGCGCCGGGCGCGCGACGTCGAGGCCTCCACCAACGAGCCGTCGCCGGCCTTCATCGCGGCGCTCGAGGACGACCTGAACACCGCCCAGGCGATGGCCGACCTCTTCGCCCTGGCCTCCGAACTCGAGACCGCCGACGAGCCGGCGCGCGCGCGGGCCAAGGGCCAGCTGCTGGCCGCCGGCGCCTTGATCGGGGTCTTGCAGGCCGATCCCGACGCCTGGTTCCACGGCGGGGTCGACGAGTCCCTGAAGGCCCGGATCGACGGCCTCATCGCCGCGCGGGTGGAAGCGCGCGCCGCCAAAAATTTCACGGCGGCCGACCGCATTCGCGCCGAACTTACCGAGTTGAATGTGGAGGTGATGGACAACGCCACGGGCGCGACCTGGCGGATCAAGGACAAGGCTTGAACATGGCGGCGGCGAAGATAGAGCACCGGATCGGGGTCAAGGCCTCGGCCGAGACGGTCTGGGAGCTCGTCTCCAACCTCGACACCTGGGAAAGCTGGAACCCGCTCTATCCGAAGGCCGCCGGCGCGCTGCGGATCGGGGCGCCGCTGGACCTGATCCTGGCCCTGCCCGGAAAGCCCAGCCGGGTGATCCAGCCGATCGTCGTCGACTGGGTGCCGCTGGAACAGCTTCACTGGCAGCAGTCGGGCATGGGCGGCCTGGTGCGTTCGATCCGCTACATCGAGATCGAGGCCCTGCAGGAGGACGGCTGCGTGGTCTCCAACGGCGAGATCTTCACCGGCCTGCTGGGCCCCCGCGTCGCCCGCAGCCTGCGCAAGCCGATCCGCCAGGGGTTCACGGCGATGGGCGAGGCCCTGCGCGACCGCGCCGAGGCGGCATGGCGCGATCGCGCCGGGACGCCTACATCTGCGTCATGATCGACGACCTCTATTCGACCCGCCTGTTGGCGCTGGCGGCCAACCTGCCGCACGCCGGCCGGCTCGCCGCGCCCGACGCCAGCGCCGAGAAGGTCGCCAAGCTCTGCGGCAGCCGGATCGTCGTCGACGTGGTGGTCAGGGACGGCAAGGTCGTCGACTTCGCCCAGGACGTGAAGGCCTGCGCGCTCGGCCAGGCGGCGGCCTCGGTGCTGGGCGCCCATGTGGTCGGCGCGAGCCTTTCCGAGATCGAGATGACCCGCGACGCCTTCCGTGCTATGTTGAAGGACGGCGCACCCGCGCCGGAAGGACGTTTCGCGGACCTGAGCATGCTCGCCCCGGTGAAGGACTATCCCGCCCGCCATGCCTCCACGCTGCTTGCGTTCGAGGCCACTGCGGAGGCTGTCCGCCGCGCGGTGGAGCGAACTAGCCCCGCCGGCGCGGCTTGATCGTCGCCGCGTCGCAGCGTAAGCGCTGCGACTGAATCGCACGTCCGTAGCCGGTATGACCTTCTATGACACCTGCGTCAGGGGCGCGCTCCGCGCCTACAAGCTGACGCTTTCGCCATTGATCGGGCGCTCTTGCCGGTTTGCGCCGACGTGTTCGGAGTATGCCGCGCAGGCCCTGATCGGGCACGGTCCCTGGCAGGGCTCCTGGCTTACCGCCCGCCGGCTGTGTCGTTGTCATCCCTGGGGCGGCGCGGGCTACGACCCACCGCCCCCGCCGCGCGGCGAGGCCAAGGCCGCGGCGCGGAACTGGACGTGTGAAACATGATCGAACTGATTTTCCCCGACGGCTCGAAACGCGAGTTCGACGACGCGGTGACGGGCCGGCAGGTGGCGGCCTCCATCGCCAAGTCGCTGGAAAAACGCGCCCTGCTGATCAAGCTGGACGGCGCGCTCTATGACCTCGACCGGGCGCTGCCGGGCGGCGGGCGGTTCGAGATCCTGACGCGCGAAAGCCCCGAGGCGCTGGAGGTGATTCGCCACGACGCCTCCCACGTCATGGCCGAGGCCGTGCAGGAACTGTTCCCCGGCACGCAGGTGACGATCGGCCCGGCCATCGAGGACGGCTTCTATTACGATTTCGCCCGCGACGAGCCGTTCAGCCTCGATGACCTGCCGAAGATCGAGCAGAAGATGCGCGAGATCGTCGACCGCGACGAAGCCATCGTCCGCGAGGTCTGGAACCGCGACACGGCCATCGCGCACTTCACGTCGATCGGCGAGGCCTACAAGGCCGAGATCGTCTCCGACCTGCCGGTGGGCGACGAGATCAGCGTCTATCGCCAGGGCGCCTGGAAGGACCTGTGCCTGGGGCCGCACCTGCCGTCGACGAAACATGTCGGCAAGGCCTTCAAGCTGACGAAGCTGGCCGGCGCCTACTGGCGCGGCGACCACCGCAACGCCCAGCTCCAGCGCATCTACGGCACGGCCTGGGCCAACGAGGCCGACCTGGAGGCCCACCTCAAGCGGATCGAGGAAGCCGAGAAGCGCGACCACCGCAAGATCGGCAAGGCCATGGACCTCTTCCACATCCAGGAAGAGGGCAAGGGGATGATCTTCTGGCATCCCAAGGGCTGGACGCTCTACCGCACGCTGGAGAACTACATCCGCCGCCGCGTCGAGGCCGACGGCTACGTCGAGGTCAAGACGCCCCAGATCCTCGACCGTTCGCTCTGGGAGGCCTCCGGCCATTGGGAGAAGTTCGGCGCCAGCATGTTCGTCTGCGAAACGACGGAAGGCGAGACGCTGGCCGTTAAACCGATGAACTGCCCGGGACACATCCAGATCTTCAACGTGGGGCAAAAGAGCTATCGCGACCTGCCGCTGCGGATGGCGGAGTTCGGCGCGTGCCACCGCTACGAGCCGTCCGGCGCCTTGCAGGGCATCATGCGCGTGCGCGGCTTCAACCAGGACGACGCCCACATCTTCTGCCGCGACGACCAGATCGAGGCCGAGACGACGAAGTTCGCCAACCTGCTGCACGCCTGCTACGCCGACTTCGGCCTGGAGCTGCACAGTGTGAAGCTGGCGTTGCGGCCCGACCTTCGCGCCGGTTCCGACGCGATCTGGGACGTGGCCGAGGCCAAGCTGGAACGCGCCGCCAGGGCGGCCGGCATGGATGTGGAGATGCTGCCGGGCGAGGGCGCCTTCTACGGCCCCAAGCTGGAATTCCACCTGCGCGACGCCATCGGCCGCACGTGGCAGTGCGGCACGCTGCAGCTCGATTTCGTGCTGCCCGAGCGCCTGGACGCCGAATATATCGCCGAGGACGGTTCCAAGCAGCGGCCGGTCATGCTGCACCGGGCCATCGCCGGCTCGCTGGAACGTTTCCTCGGAATCCTGATCGAGAACTACGCCGGCGCCTTCCCCCTGTGGCTGGCGCCCGTGCAGGTGGTGGTGGCCACGATCACGTCGGACACGGATCAGTTCGCCCATGAAGCGGTCGCAAAGCTTCGGGCGGCGGGCCTGCGGGTCGAGGTCGACGTGCGTAACGAAAAAATCAACTACAAGGTGAGAGAGCACAGTCTGGCCAAGACGCCGGTGATCGCTGTGATCGGCAGGCGTGAGGCCGAGCTCGGCCAAGTCGCCCTGCGGCGCCTTGGATCGGATCAACAGGAGGTGCTGGCCCTGGGCGACGCGGTAAACAGACTTGCCATGGAAGCGACTCCGCCCGATGTTGCGGTTAGCGCCACGGGCGACCATTTGTCGCGCAAGGCGACGGTCGGGGCCATGGAGGCTTGATGAACGGCATTGCCGCACCGATCGTCGCCGTAGAATCCGCGCCCCTGCCGGACTTCCTGAAGCCGCGCCATACGGTCTCGGTGGTGATGGTCGTCTACATGACCGGCGACGCCCTGGAACAGAGCGTCGCGTGCGTGCTGGGCGATCCCCTGGTCAATGAATTCGTCATCGTCGACAACGGCTCGACCCCGGTCGACGGGGCGCGGCTGAAAACACTGGCCGACCGCGACCGGCGCGTCACCCTGCTGCAGGGCCATGGCAACATCGGCTTTGCGCGCGGGGCGAACCTCGGCGCCCGCAAGGCGATCGGCGACCTGCTGGTGTTCCTGAACCCCGACGCTTTCCTGCAACCGGGCTGCATCGCCGAACTGGCGCGGGCCCTGGAGGACCGGCCGGTGCCGAGCATCGTCGGCGGGCGGGTGCTCAACACCGACCGCACCGAACAGCGCGGCGCGCGGCGTGGCGACATCACCCCCTTCACGGCGCTGCTTTCCCTCAGCCAGCTGGCGCAGAGGGTGCCGGGGTGGCGGCGTTATGAGGTGCACTGGGAAAACGACGTGGCGCCGGACCAGATCGCCGAGGTGCCGACCATATCGGGCGCCTGCGTCTGCATGCGGCGCGCCGACTTCGACGCCCTGGCCGGTTTCGACGAGGGTTATTTCCTGCACGTGGAGGATGTCGACCTGTGCTGGCGCGTGCGCCGGCAAGGCGGTCAGGTGCTGTTCCATCCGCGCGCCGAGGTGATCCACCTGGGCCATACCAGCCAGACCAGCCCGTGGCGGGTGGAGTTCCACAAGGGCGTCGGCCTGGCGCGGTATTTCCGCAAGCGGGCCACGGGCATGCCGCAACGCATAGCCGCCGTGCTGCTGTCGCCCCTGGTGGTCGGCGCCGCCGTGTTGCGGCCGATGATGTGGCGGATGCGGGGTTAGGCGGGGAACGCCCCGGCGCGGCTGACCGAGGCCGCCGGGGTCTTGCCCAGCAGGCCTGACGCCCACTGGCCCGTCTCGATCAGGCCCGCCAGGTCGTAACCGGTCGTGAAGCCCGCCCGCTCCAGCATATAGACCAGGTCCTCGGTGCCGATATTGCCGGTGGCGTTGGGGGCGAACGGGCACCCGCCCAGGCCGCCGCTGCTGGCGTCCAGGATGTCGACCCCGGCCTCGACGCTGGCGAAGGCGTTGGCCAGCCCGGTGTTGCGGGTGTCGTGGAAATGCATGCGCAACGGAACGTCGGGGGCCGCGCGGCGGGCGATCTCCACCCGGCGGCGGACGGTCCAGGGGTCGGCGACGCCGATGGTGTCGGCGAGCGCGATCTCCGCCAGGCCCAGGCCCGCCATCTGGCGCACGATGCCTTCGACCCGGTCATCGGAGACCTCGCCGTCGAACGGGCAGCCGAAGGCCACCGACAGGGTGGCGGTGATGGGCGGGCCGCCCTGGGCCGCGCGCTGGGCGGCGATGGCCGCCAGGGTGGCCAGCTGTTCCTCGGTGGACGCGCCCTGATTGCGGATGCCGAAGCCGTCGGTGGCGCAGACCACCACATTGGCTTCGTCGCACCCGGCCGCGACGCAGCGGTCCCAGCCCTTGAGGTTCAGCACCAGCCCGATGCGCGAACGGCCCGCCTGGGTCGGCAGGGCGCTCATCAGGTCCTCCGCCCCGGCCATCTGCGGGACGCGCTTGGGGTTGACGAAGGACACCGCCTCGATGCGCCGCGCGCCGTTGGCCTCCAGGCGCCGGATGAACTCCAGCTTCTGGGCCACGTCCAGCACGGAGGACTCGTTCTGCAGCCCGTCGCGAGGCCCGACCTCGACGATCTCGATATGGCGGCTCATTCTGCATCTCCTGCCATGGCGGGCGCCGGCGGCGGCCCGAAGATCCGCAGCGTCGTCGCATCGCCGTTCGAGTAGTTGAGGCCCTCGACCTTGCCAACCTGCCGCGCCGTCACGCCGCGGGCCTTCAGGGCGGCGGCGAAGGCGGCCTGCTCGCGATCCTCCACCACGGCGGGGCGGCGTTCGGCGATGGCGTCGGCGGCTTCCTCCGGCCCGCCCAGTTCGGTGCCGGTGCCCAGGCCGAACACCAGGCTCGGCTCGGCATATCCCGCCACCGCGACGGGGGAGGGCGCGATGCCCTGGCGCGGCAGCAGCCGGGCTGCGGCTATGGCGTCTTCGGTGCGTTGCGACAGCATCAGCGGGTCGAGCCTCGGCAACAGGCCGGCGACGAGCGCGGCGTGGCCGGCGATCCCCAGTCCCAGGGCCGCCGTGAGCGCCGCGATCTGCCTGCCCCTGACGAACATATAGGCGCTCGCCAGGCCCGCCGCAGCCAGCAGCGCCCCCGCAAAAACCGCTGCGGCCACATCGGAGGCGTCCCCATATTGCGAGAACAGGTAGAAGGCGCCCGCCGCCAGCAGGGTCCCCACCAGCCCCGACAGCACGGCGCCGGACCAGCGTGCGCCCGGCCCCAGCGCGCGGGTCGCCGCCGCGGCCGCCAGCCAGGCCAAGGCGCCATAGGCCGGCAGCGGATAATGGACGAGCTTGGTGGGGGTCAGTTCGAACACCAGCCAGGCCGGGATCAACCAGCACAGGGCGAAGCGCACGCCCGGCTCGCGCCGCCCCGTCCATCCAAGCACCAGGCCCGCGGGCAACATCAGGGTCGCGGGGAAGAAAAGGATGGGCGCCAGCAGGCTGTGATAGCCCGGCGGGGCGCCGTGGGTTTCCTGGCCGCCGGCCAATTTCGGGGCCAGGTCGCCGACCACCGCCGCGCGCCAGAAGCCGCCGTCGGTGGCCACCGTCACCGCCCAGGCCCATGGCCCCACTACGGCGGCGAACAGGATCAGCCCCCAGCCCCAGCCGAGCGTCTTCAGCCAGTCGGCCTTGCGCTCGGACGCGACGAGCGCGAGGGCGGCGAGCGCCACCACCAGCGGCCCCACCGGCCCCTTCACCAGGGTCGCCGCCGCCACGCCCAGCCAGAACAGCAACGAGGTCAGCCGGCCGACGGCCGGTCCTCCGCGCGCCGCCAGGTAAAGCCGCCCCATCGCCGCCATCGACAGCGTCGTGAGCCCGCAGAGCACCGCGTCGGTCTTGGCGATGAAGGCCTCGGTCGACAGCAGGATCGTCGCGCCCAGCATGGCGCCGGCCAGCAGCCCGGCCCGCTGGCCGAAGAATGCGCCCGCCCCCCAGGCGCAGGCGGCGGCCGCCAGCATGGCGCCCAGCAGGGAGGGAATGCGATAGGCCCAGATCTCCCGGGCCTCCGGGCTCGACAGCAGCGAGACGGCGGCGGCCTGCATCCAGTAGATGCCCACCGGCTTCTTGAAGCGCGGTTCGTCCTGGAACCGGATGACGACGAAATCGCCAGTCTCCAGCATCTGGGCGCTGGCCTGGGCGAAGCGTGATTCGTCGCGATCGAGGGGCGGGACGGCCAGCAGGCCGGGCAGGCCGGCCAGGAAGGCGATAAACGCCGCCAGCGCCGGCCCGCGCCAGCCGCGGCTCCAGCGTTCGAGATGCTCGTCCAGCCTCATGGCGCCTTGATAGCACGATCCTTCCGCGCGCCGACTTTTCCGCTATGGAAGGGCATGGCCCAGACGCCCGAGATATCCATTGTCGTCCCCGTCTTCGACGAAGAGGGCGCCGCCCCGCCGCTGGCCCGCGAGATCGCCGCGGCGTTCGCCGGCCGTGACCATGAGATCCTGTTCGTCGACGACGCCAGCCGCGACGGCACGCTTGCGGCGTTGCAGGCCCTGCGGGCCGAGATCCCGCAGCTGCGCCTGCTGTCGCATCGCCGCAATTCCGGCCAGAGCCGCTCGATCCGCACCGGTGTCCTGGCGGCGCGCGGGGCGGTGGTCGTGACCCTGGACGGCGACGGCCAGAACGACCCCGCCGACGGCCCCGCCCTGGTGGACGCCCTGGCCGCCGGGCCGTCCGACCTAGCGCTGGTGGGCGGCGAGCGGGTGAAGCGGCAGGATTCCCAGGCCAAGAAGATCGCGTCGCGATTCGGCAACGGCGTGCGCAAGCGGCTGCTGAAGGACCAGGCCAACGACACCGGCTGCGGCTTGAAGGCGTTCCGCCGCGAGGCGTTCCTGCGCCTGCCGTACTTCGATCACATCCACCGCTACCTGCCGGCGCTGATGATCCGCGAAGGCTTCCAGGTGGCGTTCCTGCCGGTGAACCACCGCCATCGCCAGACCGGACGATCGAAATACACCAACCTGGGGCGGCTGTGGGCCTCGCTGTCGGACCTGCTGGGGGTCATGTGGCTGCAATCCCGCGCGCGCTTGCCGCAGGCGGTCGACGAGGCCTGACGCTTGCGGGCGGCGGCCAAGGGCGTAAGCCTTGTGGCGGGCCGTTTGGGGAGATTTGCGATGTTCGCCGCCTTGCCGCTGCTGGTCGTGCCGGTGCTGATCTACAATCTGATCGGCGTCACCCTGGTGGGCGGCTTCGCCTCGATCGACGCCAACGCCCGGCTGCAGACCGCCATCTTCACCGTGCCGATGACCTCGCGGGTGGGGTGGCCGGTGACGCTCGGCGACCTGCTGCTGGCGGTCGCCCTGGTGGTGCTGTTCGTCGAGCTTCTGAAGTCCACCAACAGCCGCCGCGCGGCCATCGTCAATCACGCGCTGTCGATGCTGCTGTTCATCGCCTGCCTGATGGAGTTCCTGCTGGCGCCGGCCTTCGCCACCTCGACCTTCTTCCTGATCACCCTGATGACGCTGCTGGACGTGCTGGCCGGCTTCATCGTCACCATCGTCAGCGCCCGCCGCGACATGGACTTCACGGGCGGCGGTTCGGACACCTAGCTCAGGTGCGGCGGCTCAGGTCAGCGCGCTGAAGATCAGAGCCACCACGGCGACGTCGAACAGGCGGCTGGCGAGGACGAGCATGGCGATCCCGAGGCGTTGACTTCACCCCTCGTTAAGCAAGATCGGCGCCACGCGGTTCACGGCGATCAGCCTTGTCCCCGGCCGCTCGCGCCGGTGATCGACGGCAGATTTCGCCAGGCCCCCGGCAGTTCCTGCTGCCGCTCAGGCGCGGGGCGTGACGGTCATCTTCATGCCGGCGCGCGGGCGCAGGGTGACGCGCTGCTGCAGATCGATGTCCTGGCCAGGGACCAGGGCCAGGTGGTGGCGCGACGCCAGGGCGGCGAGGATCAGCATCGTCTCGTCGGTGGCGAGCGCCGCGCCGATGCAGACCCGCTGGCCGGCGCCGAACGGCAGGTAGGCGAAGCGCGAGCGCCCGGCGCTGCGTTCCGGCGAGAAGCGGTCGGGATCGAAGCGTTCCGGGTCGTCCCAAAGCTTGCGATGCCGGTGCAGCACGAACGGCGAGATGATCATGGTCGTGCCGGCGGCGACCCTGCGGCCGCAGACCACGTCGTCGGCTATGGCCTGGCGGCCCGACAGGCCCGGCACCGGCGGATAGAGCCGCATGGCCTCGTCCATGACGTTGCGGGTGTAGGCCAGGCCCGCGAGGTCGGCATGGACCGCCGGACGCCCGCCCACCACCGCATCGATCTCGGCCTGCAGCCTCGCCTGGGCCTGCGGGTGCATGGCCAGCAGGTACCAGGCCCAGGTCAGGGCCATGGCGGTGGTCTCGTGCCCGGCGACGAAGATCGTCACCACCTCGTCGCGCACCTCCCGCGCCGTCAGCCGCGCCCCGGTCTCCCTGTCCTTGGCCGCCACCAGGCGCGCCAGCAGGTCGACGGGATGGGCGTCAGGCGCCCGTTCCCGCTCGCCGATCAGCTTTTCCACCGCCCGGTCCAACTCGGCCACCACGGCGGCGATGGCGGCGCTGCGTCGGCGATCGCGCGACGGCGCCAGCAGGGGGATCAGGTCGAGCAGGCCGATGTTCAGCGAGGCGTGGGCGCGCCGCAGGGTCTCGTCCACCAGCGTCATGATCTCGTCGCTGTCGGTGGAGAACATCGTCCGCGAAATGATCTGTAGGGTGAGCGCGGTCATCTCGTCGGCGATGTCGACCACCGCGCCCGGCGCCAGGGCGTCCCACCTGGCGCGGAAGGCTTCGGCCGTGGCGGTCATGGCCGGGGCGTAGGCGGCGACGCTGCGCGGATCGAAGGCCGGGGCCATGGTGCGGCGGTGGGCGCGCCACAGGTCGCCCTCGCTGCCGATCAGGCCGTCCCCGAAAGCCATGGAGAAGAACCGCCGTTCCAGCGCCCGCTTGGGATAGTTGGCGACGTTGTCCACCAGCACGCGCTTGACGCCTACGGGATCGTTGACCATCAGGAACCGCCCGATCAGCGAGGCCCGCGGTCTCAGCAGGTCTTCGTAGGCGCCGGGCGGGATCCGCGAGAATTCGTTGCGGCGGGCGCGTTTGCGCTGGGCCGGCGTCATCGCGGCGGGCGGAATCAGCGCCCCGGCCAGGTAGGGCCGATCAAGGTCTGAGGGCTCGTCGGGCATCGCCGTCCTTCGCAATCGAAGGCGGTTATTTAACGGGCTTCCCGCGCGTCACAACTCAGATATCGGTCTTGGTGAGCCGGCCCTTGGGCGAGCGGCGGTCGGCGGGCCCCGACCATTCGGTGCTGCTGTAGGTCGTCTTGGCGGCGTTCAGCACCGGCGGGCCGCCGCGAAGGCCCCGCTTCTGCCCGTCCTGCCCCAGCAGTTGGGCGGCGAACACCGCAGCGCCGTCGGGGGCGGCGGCCGAGGGCGGCGGGGCGGATTCGACCGGCGCATCGACGGGCACCGGCAGCAGGCGCTCGCGGCCGTCCAGGCCGCCCGTGCGGTCGCGGTCGCTGGCGCGGCGGGCGCGCCTGGCTGCGGCGGCGCGGCGGATAGGGTCGATGGGCGAACTCATAGGCCGCGATCCTGCCCGGCCTTCGTTAAGAAACGCTGCCGACCGCCTCAGGTCTTCGAGGCCAGGCGTTCGATCTGCGCCTGCATCTCCTCCATCCGCTTGCGCAGGTCGTTCAGCGCCTCGTCGGCGGCCGGCGGCGCGGCGGGGGCGGCCTCGGGCTCGGCGGACTTGGGGGCCGCCGCCGCAGCTGCGTCTCCAGGGCGGGCGAAGGCGAACGGTGAGAACATCTTCATCGCCCGGTCGAACATCGCCAGGTTCTGGCGGATCTGCTCGTCGAAGGGGCCGCCGACGCCAAGCCCGCCGGCGCCGGTTCCCAGGCTGCTCATGTGGTTGTGAAGCCGTTCCTGCTGCTGGGCGAAGGTCGACAGCGACAGTTCCAGGTAGCTGGGCAGGAAGGCCTGCATGTTGTTGCCGTAGAAACCGATAAGTTGCCGCAGGAACTGGATCGGCAGCAGGCTCTGGCCCTGGCTCTCTTCCTCGAAGATGATCTGGGTCAGCACCGAACGGGTGATGTCCTCGTTGGTCTTGGCGTCGTAGACCACGAAATCGACGCCCTGTTTCACCATTTCCGAGAGGTGTTCGAGCGTGACGTAGGAGCTCGACGCCGTGTTGTAGAGCCGCCGGTTCGCGTATTTTTTTATGACAACGCGTTCGCCGCCCTGCTTGTCGGCGCGATCCTGGGTGTCAGCCATCCCAAATCCTTTTCGGGCCTTGCTCCCGGCATGGGGAAAGCCCTTCTTGCAATGCAGTATCGCGGATGCGAGCAGAATGGCAAATGGCCCATTTTCACGAGCCTGCAACATCGGCGTGCTTGCTGAACGCTTGCACGATCACGATAGATAGCCACACTTGAAATCCGAGAGCGCTTCGTCATGACCGACATCGTCATCGTCTCCGCCGCCAGAACCCCGGTCGGCGCCTTCAACGGGGCGCTGTCCAGCCTCCCCGCACATGAACTCGGCAAGGTCGCCATCCAGGCCGCCATCGCGCGCGCGGGCCTGACGCCGGCCGACGTCGACGAGGTGATCCTCGGCCAGGTGCTGCAGGCCGGCGCCGGCCAGGGACCGGCGCGGCAGGCCTCGGTCAACGCCGGCGTCCCGGTGTCCGCGCCGGCGTGGAGCCTGAACCAGCTTTGCGGCTCGGGCCTGCGGGCCGTGGCGCTCGCCGCCCAGCAGATCGCCGAGGGGTCCGCCTCCATCGTCGTGGCCGGCGGCCAGGAAAGCATGAGCCAGTCGCCGCACGCGGCCAACCTGCGCAACGGCCAGAAGATGGGCGACCTCGGCTTCACCGACACCCTGATCAAGGACGGCCTGTGGGACGCCTTCCACGGCTATCACATGGGCCAGACGGCGGAGAACATCGCCAACCGGTGGCAGATCACCCGCCAGGATCAGGACGTCTTCGCCGTCGCCTCCCAGAACAAGGCCGAGGCCGCCCAGAAGGCCGGCAAGTTCGCCGACGAGATCGCGCCGGTGACCATCAAGGGCCGCAAGGGCGACGTGGTGGTCGACGCCGACGAGTACATCCGCCACGGGGCGACGCTGGACGGCATCTCCGGCCTGCGCCCGGCCTTCACCAAGGACGGCACGGTCACCGCGGCCAACGCCTCGGGCATCAACGACGGGGCCGCGGCCCTTGTGCTGATGACCGCCGACGAGGCCAAGCGCCGCGGCCTCACGCCCATGGCGCGGATCGCCTCCTGGGCGCATGCCGGGGTGGAGCCTGACATCATGGGCACAGGGCCGATCCCGGCCTCCCGCAAGGCCTTGGAGAAGGCCGGCTGGAGCATCGCGGACCTGGATCTCGTGGAGTCCAACGAAGCCTTCGCGGCCCAATCGCTCTGCGTGGTCCACGACCTGGGCCTCGACCCGGACAAGGTGAACGTCAACGGCGGCGCCATCGCCATCGGCCACCCCATCGGCGCCTCCGGGGCCCGCATCCTGACCACCCTGCTATACGAGATGAAGCGTTCCGGAGCGGCCAAGGGCCTGGCGACGCTCTGCGTCGGGGGCGGCATGGGCGTGGCGATGTGCGTCGAAGCAGTCTGAGAATCCGGTCGCCGGAGCAATCGGCGGTCTTTGTTCGGGAAGGAAACCTATGGCCAGAGTGGCGTTCGTCACGGGGGGAACCCGCGGCATCGGACGGGCGATCGTCGAGCGGCTGAAGGCCGACGGCTTCAAGGTCGCGGCGGGATACTCCGGCAACGACAAGGCGGCCGAGGCCCTGGTCCGCGAGACCGGCGTCATGGTGATCAAGGGCAATGTCGGGAACTTCGCCGACTGCAAGAACGCCGTCGACGCCGTCGAGGCCGAACTCGGCCCCATCGAGGTGCTGGTGAACAACGCCGGGATCACCCGCGACGGCGCCTTCCACAAGATGACGCCCGAACAGTGGTCCGAGGTCATCCGGGTGAACATGGACAGCGTCTTCAACATGACGCGCCACGTCATCGAGGGCATGCGCGGGCGGTCCTGGGGCCGGATCATCAACATCTCGTCGATCAACGGCCAGAAGGGCCAGGTGGGCCAGACCAACTACTCGGCGGCCAAGGCCGGGGTGATCGGCTTCACCAAGGCCCTCGCGCTCGAAAACGCCAGGAAGGGCGTGACGGTCAACTGCATCTGCCCCGGCTATATCGACACCGACATGGTCAGCGCGGTGCCGGAAAACGTGCTGGCGGCGATCATCGGCCAGATCCCGGTCGGCCGCCTGGGCAAGGGGGAGGAGATCGCCGACATGGTGGCGTTCCTGGCCGGCGAACACGCCGGCTACGTCACCGGGTCGACCCTCTCGCTCAACGGCGGCCAGTACATGGCCGGCTGAGACATTTTGGCAACGCAAGCTGAGGTTCTATGGGCTGGATGCTCGCGTCGCCGCGAGGTCCAAAAAGCGCCCCAGTCGATCAGCATGTGTTAACGAGTGAACGAAACCCACAAACCCCCGAAATTGAAGGCGATTTTCTTCGCTTTTCTGTTGTGCGCGGGGTTTTTCGGACAAACGGTCGCCGTGTCTTCTGCGCCCAGCCTGCGGGACGGCCTGTTCGCAGGCCGCCCCGTGGAAGGGCGGCGCTTCGCCGCCCCGCCCGTCGCGCGCTACATGTCCGAGGATGGCGAGGGGTTCGTCCTGGATCGCAGCCAGTCGCGGCCGCTGCTGAAGTTCGACGCCAGCCCGGAGATCTGGGCGCTGCAGTCCAATCCCGCGCCGCGCGGCGACATCATCTACAAGAACGACCTGGGCGTTCCGGTGCTGCGGGCCACGCGCCTGGGCGGAGTGACGGTGTTCACCGCCCAGCGGCCGGACGGCTCGGCCGCCGCCCTGGCCGGCAGCGGGACGCCGCTGCGCCTGGCGCCTGTCGGGCCGGTGGCCCTGGCCGAGCGGATCTACCAGTCCAGCACCCGCGCCAGCCGCGCCGCGCGGCGCACGATCCCGTTCTTCGCCGACAACGCCACGCCGACCTCCTCGGCCCTGATCGGCGACGCCGCCACGGTGACGGCCGAGGCGTTTTCCAAGCTCGCCCGGCGGACGGACGGTTTCCGCATCCTGGGCAGGGTCGCCAAGGTCGTCTTCGTGGAGGGGCGCAAGGCCGCCGTGATCTTCGACAGCGGGGTCGTGCGCATCACCCTGGCGCCCGGCGACGGCCTGGCGGGCCGGCCGTCGTCCGAACGGATCATCACCGCCGTCGCCGGCGCTTGAGCCTAGCCCTTGAAATTGTCCTTGGCGGACCGCACGGCGGCGAAGGCTTCATAGGCCGGCGCATCGGCCGCCACCCCCAGGCCGGGGGCGATCCGCGGCGCCCGCAGGAAGGGGTTGGTGGCCTTCTCCAGCCCGATGGTGGTGGGCACGGTCGGCTGGCCCTTCTCGCGCAGGGCGAACACCGCCTCGGCGCGCGCCCTCAGCGCCGGGTCGGGGTCCACCGACAGGGCGAAGCGTGCGTTGGCGGCGGTATATTCGTGGGCGCAATAGACGGTGGTGGCGTCGGGCAGGGCGGCCAGGCGTTGCAGGCTGGCCCACATCTGGTCGGGGGCGCCTTCGAACATCCGCCCGCAGCCCAGGGTGAACAGGGCGTCGCCGACGAAGGCGATCTGGTCGGCGGCGTCGTGATAGGCGATGTGGCCGAGCGTATGGCCGCCGACGTCGATCACCTCGAAGGTGGTGTCGCCCAGCGCGACCTTGTCGCCGCTTGCGACCTTGCGATCCACCGGGGCGATGCGCTCGACCTCGGCGGGGCCGACGACCACGGCGCCGGTGGCCTTCTGGATCTCGGCGTTGCCGCCGGCATGGTCGGGATGCCAGTGGGTGTTGAGGATCAAGGCCAGTTTCCAGCCCAGCTTGTCGAGTTCCCGCAGGATCGCCGTCCCGTCCGGCGTGTCGATGCAGGCGGCCAGGCCGGTCGCCTCGTCGCGGATCAGGAAGGCGTAGTTGTCGGCGAGGACGGGAAATTGATGCACGGTAAGCGGCATGTGGGCCTCCTGAGGCGAGACCGGCGGGACAAGCGCCGGTCTTGGGATTTAGGGTGGGCCGGACGGAGAGTCGAGCATCGCCCATAGTCCAATGCGCCGCGACGTCCTTGAGCTTCGCGAATTCTACGCCACCGCCCTTGGCCGCGCGGCGCGCGAGATGGTGTCCCGCAAGGTCGTCGAGGTCTGGGGGGACGCCGCCGGGCTCGACGTGCTGGCGCTGGGCTACGCCACCCCGTTCGTCGGCGCGCTGAGGCCCGCCGCCCGCCGCGTCGTCGCCGCCATGCCGGCCCAGCAGGGCGTCGAGGCCTGGCCCGCCGGCGGCCCGAACCTGACCTGCCTGGCCGGCGAAGACGCCCTGCCGTTCGCCAACGCCCTGTTCGACCGGATCCTCATGGTCCATGCGGTGGAGGAGAGCCCCGATCCCCTGGCGCTGCTGCGCGAGGTCTGGCGGGTGCTGGCGCCGTCGGGCCGGGTGATCGTCGCGGTGGCCTCCCGCAACGGCCTGTGGGCCAATTCCGAGGGCACGCCGTTCGGCCACGGGCGACCCTACAGCCGCCGCCAGCTGGCCGAACTGCTCCGCGAGGCGGAACTGGAACCCCTGGGCTGGACGCGTGCGATCTATGTGCCGCCGGTGTCCTGGATGGCGGGCGCCGCCGAGGTGTTCGAGCAGACCGGCTCCCGAGTCTGGCCAGGTTTCGCGGGGCTGGTGCTGATGGAAGCGGTCAAGCAGACCTTCGCGCTGAAGGGAAAGACCCAGCGCGTGCGGCCGTTGCTGTCGCGCCCGCGGCTCGCGCCCGCCATCGGCGGATCGCCCGTTTCCAAGGCGCCGAAACGCGACGATGCACAGAGCCTCTTGGAGCGTTCTGCGGATGGCCCTAGCTTGCGGTTCGACGCAGGCGTTCGCAAAACCGGAGACGCGCTATGAAAATGATCGTTGCCGTGATCAAACCCAGCCGTCTCGACGCCGTTCTCGAGGCGGTGACCGAGGCCGGGGCCTCCGGCCTGACGGTGACGGAGGTTCGCGGCTACGGCCGCCAGCGCGGCAAGACCGAAGTCTATCGCGGCGCCGAATACGAGGTGAAGCTGCTGCCCAAGGTGAAGCTCGAGATCGCCGTTCCCTCCGACATCCTCGACGCCGTCGTGGAGGCGGTGTCGCGCACGGCCAACACCGGCAAGATCGGCGACGGCAAGGTGTTCGTCCTGGACCTCGAACAGGCCCTTCGCATTCGCACCGGCGACCGCGATGCGGCGGCTATCGCCGGTTGAGTCGCCAAAGCTGCAGGGTTGCAACAATAATCTCCCAATTGGCCCCATTATCGCCAGCTTCATGGTTTGAGACACGCCTATGAGTGGATTGGCGGGATGTCTGCTGGCCGTTGCGGCCGTTTTGGTGAGCCTGGCCCGGCGAACGGCGGGAAGACCGCCCTTGTGGCGATCGAAGGTTTCCCTGGCCGGCGCGATCGTCTGCCTGGTGCTGGCCACGGTGCTGACGGCTGCCCATCCCAGCGTGCTGGTCGACACCCCCGTGCTGTTCGCCGTCGCGCTCTGCCTGTTCGAAGCCACGGTCGCCGTCATCAGCCTGAGGGCCGCGCGCGCCATCGCGCCGCGCCGGCCGCGGCCGATCGAGGCCTATCGCGCCGCGCCGCGCCGCTGAGGCGCCCTCACCGGATCGCCGAACAGGTCGCGCTGGCCCTCCACCGGGCCGCCTTCCGGCCGGCGGCTGAGCAGGAACAGCGCTGATTCGGCCCGCCAGTTCTCGATCGGCCGCGCCGGGTCGATGGCCCGCGCCGGCTTGCCCTCGGCCAGCGAGGCGCAGGCGTCGATCCGCAAGCCCAGTTCGTCGCACAGGGCGGTGAAGTCGCGCAGGGTGCAGAGGTGGATGTTCGGCGTCGACCACCAGGGTTCGGGCAGGGCCTTGGTCTCCGGCATCCGTCCCCCGGTCACCAGCGCCCAGCGCACCCGCCAATGGCCGAAGTTCGGCAGTGAGACGACGGCCTGGTCGGCGATGCGCAGAAGTTCCGACAGCACATGCTTGGGATCGCGCATGGCCTGCAGGGTGTCCGACAGCACCGCGTAGTCGAAGCAACGCGACGGGAAGTGGTCAAGGTCGTGGTCGGCGTCGCCCTGGACCACGGCAAGCCCGCGCGCCAGGCAGGCCGAGACCCCAGCCGGGCTGATCTCCAGCCCTTGTGCGTCGCAAGCCTTCTCGCGGACCAGCAACTCCAGCAGCTCGCCTTCGCCGCAGCCGACGTCCAGCACCCGTGCGCTGGGCCGCACCAGCCGCAGGATCTCCTTGAAGTCCTCGCGCAGGACGGCGCTCACGCCACGCCCCGCGCCTGGGCGGCCGAGGCCAGGAAGCCGCGCAAGGCGGAGTCGAGGAGCGGCTCGTCGAGGAAAAAGGCGTCGTGGCCCTTGTCGGTCTTGATCTCCAGCGAGCTGGCCGGGCAGCCGGCGGCGAACAGGGCGCGGACGATGTCTCGGCTCTCCGCCGTCGGATAGAGCCAGTCCGACGAGAACGACAGCACGCAGAAGCGCACCTTGCGCGCGCCGCGGAACGCCCCGGCCAGGATGCCGTCGTGCTTGGCGGCGAGGTCGAAATAGTCCAGCGCGCGGGTGATATAGAGATAGGAATTGGCGTCGAAGCGGTCGACGAAGCTCGTCCCCTGGTGGCGTAGGTAGCTCTCCACCTGGAAGTCGGCGTCGAATCCCCAGGACAGGCCGTTGCGCTGCAGCTCGCGACCGAACTTCCGCTGCAGGGCCTGTTCCGACAGATAGGTGATGTGGGCGGCCATGCGGGCGACGGCCAGGCCCTTTTCAGGTCGCAGGCCCTGCAGTTCGTAGGCGCCGCCGCGCCAGTCCGGATCGGCCATGATCGCCTGGCGGCCGACCTCGTGGAAGGCGATGTTCTGGGCCGAATGGCGCGGCGCCGCGGCGATGCAGATCGCCGAGAACAGCTTCTCCGGATAGTCGGCGGCCCATTGCAGAACCTGCATCCCGCCCATGGACCCGCCGACCACGGCGAACAGGGTCTCGATGCCCAGCGCCTCGATCAGCATGGCCTGGGCGCGCACCATGTCGGCGATGGTGATCATCGGGAACGCCAGGCCATAGGGCTCGCCGGTCTTCGGATTGATCGACGACGGCCCGGTGGAGCCCATGCATCCGCCCACCACATTGGCGCAGATGATGAAGTAGCGCTCCGGGTCCAGGGGCAAACCTTCGCCCACCACCGTGTTCCACCAGCCCGGCTTGCCGGTGATCGGGTGGGTGGAGGCCACATGCTGGTCGCCGGTCAGGGCGTGGCAGACCAGCACGGCGTTGGATTTGTCGGCGTTGAGCCGGCCGTAGGTCTTGTAGGCGATCTCCAGCGGCGCGAGCGTTGCGCCGGAATCCAGGCGCAGGGGCTTGTTGGCGGGAAACCGGTGCGTCCCGCCGTCGCTCGCCGTCTCCGAAGTGATCCCATCGGCCATCGCTCGCCTTGGACCGCCAACCCCAGGGTCTGTCAACCGCTTCGCGCCGCGCCGATTGGCGGCTATGACGGAAGACGATGAATCGCCTGATCCTCTTTCGCCACGGCAAGGCCGAGCACGACTCGGCCAGCGGCCGTGACTTCGACCGCCGGCTGGCGCCGCGCGGGGTCGAGGAATCGGCCGACATGAGCCGCTCGCTCGCCGACCTGGGGCTGGCGCCCGAGGTGGTGCTGGTCTCCCCCGCCGCCCGGACGCGCGAGACCTGGCTGGCGGCCGCGCCGGCCTTTCCGGCCGCGCAGGCGCGCTTCGACGACGATCTCTATCACGCCGAACCGGCGACCCTGCGGCGGCTGATCGCCGAGGCGGCCGGCGTATCCGGCGCGGTGATGGTCGTCGGCCACAATCCCGGCCTGCAGGATCTCGCCCTCGCCCTTCTGAAGGAGGGGCGCGCCGATCCTTCGATCGTCTCCCGCGCCCAGGCCCATTTCCCGACGGCGTCGGCGGCGGTCTTCCTGATCGACGGCGAGGGCCGCCCCGCGGCGGACGGCCTGTTCTTTCCCCGCGACCGGAGATCCTTTTGAGCCTGGTCTACAAGATCCTGCCGCGCTCCGACTGGGAGGCCGCGCTGGCGGCCGGCGCCTATGAGGGTTCGGCGCTCGACCGCAAGGACGGCTTCATCCACCTGTCCACGGCCGCCCAGGCGGCGGAGACCGCGCGCCGCCATTTCGCCGGCCAGGCAGACCTGGTGCTGGTGGCCATCGAGGGCGACGACCTGGCCGGGGCGCTGCGCTGGGAGCCGTCGCGGGGCGGGGACCTGTTCCCGCACCTCTACGGCGGCCTCGATCCGAAGATGGCGCGGACGGTGCGTCCCGCGCCGCTGGCCGCCGACGGGGTTCCGGTCCTGGGGCCGCTGGCATGAGCTTCGTCCACACGATGGCGACGCAGGCGTTGCACCGGCTCGATCCGGAGGACGCGCACACCTGGGCGATCCGGGGGCTCAGGGCCGGGCTCGGGCCCCGTGGCGGGCGCAACGATCCGATCCTGGCGACGCGGCTGGCGGGCCTCCCGCTGCCCAACTGCGTGGGGCTGGCGCCGGGCTTCGACAAGAACGCCGAGGTCTTCCGCCCCATGCTGGCCGCCGGCTTCGGCTTCGTGGAGTGCGGGACGGTGACCCCCTTGCCCCAGGCCGGCAATCCGCGCCCGCGCCTCTTTCGCCTGAGCGAGGACCAGGCGGTGATCAACCGCATGGGCTTCAACAACAAGGGCGTCGAAGCCTTCGCCGGCCGCCTTTCGCCGCGTCGCGGCGTCGTCGGCGCCAACATCGGGGCCAACAAGGATTCCGCCGACCGGGTCGGCGACTATGTGGCCTGCCTGCAGCGCCTGTGGGGCCTGGCCGACTACTTCACCATCAACATCTCCTCGCCCAACACGCCCGGCCTACGGGGCCTGCAGACCAAGGCCGCGCTGCAGGACCTGCTCGGCCGCATCAACGCCGCCAGCGACGCCCTGCCGCCCGCCGGCCGCACGCCGATGTTCCTGAAGGTCGCCCCCGACCTGGACGACGACGAGGTCGAGGCGATCACCGACACCGCCGCCGATCACGGCCTGGCGGGGATCATCGTCTCCAACACCACCCTGGCGCGGCCAACGCTCGCCTCGCCTGCGCGGGACGAGGCCGGCGGGCTTTCGGGCGCCCCGCTGTTCGATCTGTCGACGGAACGCCTGCGTCGTTTCCACGAGGCGGCCGAGGGACGGCTGGCGTTGATCGGGGCCGGCGGCGTCGCGTCCGGCGCCCAGGCCTACGCCAAGATCCGCGCCGGCGCCTGCGCGATCCAGCTCTATTCGGCCCTGGTCTATCATGGCCCCGGCCTGGTGAACCGCATCAAGCGGGACCTGGCCGCCTGCCTGCGTGCGGACGGATTCATCGCCGTAAGCGAAGCCGTGGGTGTAAACTAGGCGTGGCGACGAGGCGCCGGCGCCGATGACCTGTTTCGTTGCTCATCAAGGCGCTGTGCATTAACGGGGAAGGCATCATGGCGGACGCCCCCTCGTCGCAGGAGTTGCCCAGGCCGCTCCGCCGCCGCTTCTTCTGGCCCGGCGGCCTCTCGGCGCGCCTGCTTGTGCTCACCATTCTGTTCGTGGCCTTCGGCGGCGCGCTGGCGGTGCCCGCCGCCTTGGCCTCCTACGAACAGCAGTGGCTGCTGGAACGCGTGCGGGCCGCCGAACTGGTCTCGCTGGCGTCGGACATCTCGCCGGAGGGCTTCAGCAAGCAGGACGGCGACGCCCTGCTGCAGGGCGCCGGGCTCGAGCGCGTGGCCATCCAGTCCCAGGGCCTGCGGCGTTCGGTGCTGCCGGGACCGCGGGCGACGCGCACCCCCTATCTCGTCGACCTGCGCGACCAGGCGGTGGGGTCGTGGTTCGCCGCGCCCTACCAGACCCTGTTCGGCGGTCCCGGCCGCGCCGTGCGGGTGCTGGCCGAGCCGCGCTTCATCAAGGCCGATTTCATCGAGGTGGTGGCGCCCGACGCCGAACTGAAGGTGGAGCTTTCCAACTATCTGTGGCGGCTGATCTTCGTGGTGGCCTTCGTCTCGGCCATGGCCGGGGTGCTGGTCTATCTGACCCTCAACTTCTTCCTGGTGCGCCCGATGCAGCGCATCACCCGGTCGATGGAGCGCTTCCGCGCCGATCCGGAGGATCCCGCCGCCCTGGTGGACCTGTCGGGCCGTCGCGACGAGATCGGCCGCGCGGAGGCCGAACTGGACCGCATGCAGATCGACCTGCGCGCCGCGCTCAGCTCCCGCGCCCGCCTGGCCGCCCTGGGGGAGGCCGTCGCCAAGATCAACCACGACCTGCGCAACATGCTCACCAGCGCCCAGATCGCCTCGGAGCGGCTGGCGGCCCTGAAGGACCCCAAGGTCAGCCAGGCCCTGCCGCGCCTGGAACGTGCGCTGGACCGCGCCGTGAAACTCGCCACCGACGTGCTGACCTACGGCAAGACCCAGGAGGCCGCCCCCGACGCCCGCCCGACGCCGCTGGCCGCCACCCTGGAGGCCGCCGCCGAGGAGGCGCGGCTGTCCGACGAGGGCGTGCGCCTGGTGTCGGAAGTCGGCGCCGCCGAGCAGGTGTTCGCCGACCCGGACCAGCTTCACCGCATGCTGGTCAACCTGTTGCGCAACGCGCGCGAGGCAATGGAGCAGCAGGCCGGCCGCGCCGAGCCCGGCCTCGTCCGCGTCACCCTGATCCACGACGAGGACGCCCGCCGCATCCGCGTGGCCGACAACGGGCCAGGGGTTTCCGAACGCGCCCGGGAGCGGCTGTTCCAGCCCTTCGCCGGGTCCAGCCGGCCGGGCGGCGCGGGGCTGGGCCTGGCCATCGCCCGTGAACTCGCCCAGGGCCATGGCGGGGACCTGCTGCTGGCGGAGACGGGGCCGTCGGGCAGCACGTTCGAACTGCGGTTGCCCGGCGCGCCGCCGCCGTTGCCTGTTCCGCGGCGGCGATCGAGGACCAGCCCGACCTAGTCGGGACTCAGCGCCGCCCCTTCGCGGCGGGGATCGGCGCCGCCCTCCAGCCGCCCGTTGCGGACCAGCACGCCCTGGATGCCGGAATCCTCGCCCCGCCCGGGCGTCAGGGTCATGCCGCGCGCCTTCAGGCCCTGCAGCACCGCCGGCGGAAACTTGTTCACCTCCGCCGCATAGGTCCCGCCGCGGGCGATCAGGTTGGGCAGGCTGACGGCGTCCTGCATCGACAGTCCCCAGTCCAGCACGCCGACGACGGTCTTCAGGTTGTAGGCCAGGATCGAGCTGCCGCCAGGCGAGCCCAGCGCCGCGACGAAGGCGCCCTTGCGGTCCAGCACGATGACCGGCGCCATGGAGGAGCGCGGCCGCTTGCCCGGCGCCACGGCGTTGGCGGCCGGGACGCCGTCGTCATCCTGTGGCGCGAAGGAGAAATCGGTGAGTTGGTTGTTGAGGAAGAAGCCCCCGGTCATGCGGCCCGAACCGAAGATGCTCTCCACCGTGGTGGTCATCGAGACGACGTTCCCCCGGCCGTCGACGATCACCATGTGCGACGTGCCGCCGGGTTCGAGGGTGGCGTCCGGCGCCCGCACGCCAGCGCCCTTGGGATGGCCCGGGGCCGGCGGCGGCCCGGCGCTCGGCCCGATCAGCCTGGCGCGCGCGGCGAGGTAGTCCGGGTCCAGCAGACCCTCGGTGGGCACCTCGACGAAGGCCGGGTCGCCCATGTAGCGGTCGCGGTCGGCGTACATCAGCCGGCTGGCCTGCGCGAACAGGTACCAGGCCTGGGGGTCGCCCGGCCCGCGCTTGTCGATATCGGTCTGCGCCAGGATGCCCAGGGCCTCCAGCAGGGCCGGGCCGCCCGACGGGTTGGACGGCGTGCAGACCACATAAAGGCGATAGGGCCGGCAGAGCGCCGCGCCGGCCTTGGGCTTGTAGCCCTTGAGGTCGGCGAGCGTCATGGCGCCGGGCGTGGGCTCCTGGCGCACGCGCGCGACGATGGCCTGCGCCAGCGGGCCTTCCAACAGGGCCTTTGGGCCCTCGGCGGCGATCCTGCGCAGGCTGTCGGCGTAGGCCGGGTTCTTCAGCACGTCGCCGGCCTTCAGCCTGCCGCCGTCGGGGCCGGTGAAATAGGCGATGGTGTCGGGCGCGGTGTTCTGCGGGAACGGGCCGGCGATCATCGCGGCCAGGCGGGGGCTGACGACGAAGCCCGTCTCGGCCAGCTTCTCGCCGTCGGCGAACAGGCTGTTCCAGGCCAGGCGCCCCTGCTGGTGCTGGGCCATCGACAGCATGGCGATCGCGCCGGGCACGCCCGTGGAACGGCCGCTGAGCACCGCGGCGGCGAAGCCCATCGGCTTGCCCGACGCATCGAGGAACATGTCGGGCGTGGCGCCGGCCGGCGCGGTCTCGCGGCCGTCATAGGCCACGACCTCGCCGCTCCTGGCGTCGTAGTAGGTCATGAAAGCGCCGCCCGCGAGGCTGGAGCTCTGCGGCTCCACCAGCCCCAACACAGCCTGCACGGCCACGGCGGCGTCCACCGCCGAGCCGCCCGCGCGCAACACCTTGAGTCCCGCCTCCACCGCCAGCGGGTTGGCCGCGGCCACCATCGCGCGCCCTTTCGGGGCCTGGGATTGAGGAACGGTCTGGCAGGCGGCGAGGAGCAGGGCTGCGGCGAGGGCCGCGACAGGCTTGACGGCGGACACGATGATGGCGATCTCCGAAGAAGCGCCCACCTTACCCAGGCCCGCGCCCACCTCAAACGCGCAAGCGCGCCGCCCGGCGCCCGCCCGCAGCCCCGGCGTCGTTTCCCGGTTGAAACCCCGACGCCGAAACGGTAGATAGCCCTCCCTCGCCGTCAGGCGATGCGCGCCCGTAGCTCAGCTGGATAGAGCATCAGACTACGAATCTGAGGGTCGGACGTTCGAATCGTTCCGGGCGCGCCAATTTCTCCCGATAAAACCGATGATTATGAAGTCGCTGTCTGACTTGCCCATGCGGTTGGCGCAACCGGTCAGCAGTCTGTCAGCACAACGGGACTGGGGCTCCAGGTTCCTAGGCGGCTTCCGCCTTTAGCTCGCGTCGCGTCAGCGTCTGGACGACGGCCCGCATTACTGGCGCTGCAACGCCATCTCCAAGAAGGCGGATTTGGTCGCGGCGGCTTGACCTTTAGCTAGGCTGCTAACAATCGGCGGCTCGAATATTCGCTGCCTAGTAACGCGCTTAAGACAGATGACGCCCGCCAATTAGCGGACCTTCCCGAATTTCCGAGGTGGGGTAGTGAGCGGACCTCGCCTGGGCATTTCGGGCGTTATTGGACCGAACCTGCGGAGGGCGCCATAATTGAGGATGCTTCAAGGGTTCCGATACGCACTGGCTCTCGTCGCATCGCTGAACGCTTCGCACGCGTGGTCATGCAGCACCAAGACAAGCGACAATCTTATCACTCTAAACGCCGGCTGGCGGGCGCAGTTCGACACCGCCTTCGACCGGGCGACTGGTGCATACCTTGTGACCGTCAGGTCGGCGGGCGAACTGGATAAAGCACGCCCCGTCAGTTGCGATGAGTACGCCTATCCACCTCCGCCTCCCCCGCCACATCCGAGCCGCCAGCAGAGGGCAGATTACGAAGCGCTGGAGCAAGCAACGTTAAGCGCGCGGGCCGAATGCACCGCAGAGAAGGTGCAGGTCGATGTGATTGAGACGCTCAAGGGGCCACATCTTGAGCAGTGGACAGAAACTACCGCACTGATCGATGTCACGGAAACCGCACCTAAGGAGCCTGTCGCTTGGAGCGCCGAAGGGCCCGCTTACGGAGCCAGGGTAGGAAGCTCCGTGTTTTGGCAGTGCAGCCCGCCTGAGGTCGCTCGCCGGATGAGCGTCGGCGCGCGGTACATGGTCTTCACGAGCAAGGACGGACCGTCGGGAACCCCCGCCTACATTTCGCACGCATATTTGGTCGATCCGAAAACGCCGTTCCTCGCGGAGACGCGCCGACTCGGAGCTGCAGATTAATGGTCCGCAGTTCACGGGGAAGGGCGAAGGGTCCGGCAGGGTGCTGAGACGAGACCAACTCGCGGGCTTGGGCCCATCGCAGCGCGAAGTTCAGGGACCTGAAGCATGCGCAATGTCGGTATGTCACCCTGCCATTCCTTCCCGCGACCGAGCTCCTTCATTGCCCGTTCCGCGCGCGGCGAATGCAGCCCTCAACCGAGACTGGCCGCCCAAGGGCCGCGATCGCTCGCGGTGATGGTGCTTGGGCCCTAGTCTAGGCTGGGACAGCCTCGGGGTGCGCGCCCGCCGCGGCCAAGGGCCTTGGGACGGTGCGCCCGAGGATCATGTCGGCGGCTTTTTCCGCGATCATCATCGTGCAGAGGTTGGTGTTGCCGCTGATGATCTGCGGCATGATCGAGGCGTCCACGACGCGCAGGCCCTGCACCCCGCGCACACGCAGCTCGGCGTCCACCACGGCCATGTCGTCCGTACCCATTTTGCAGGAGCCGACGGGGTGGAAGAAGGATTCTCCCCGGGCCCGCGCATGGGCCTCGAGGGCCTCGTCGCTTTGGATGTCCGCCCCCGGCGCCGTTTCGACGGCCTGATAGGGGCGGAAGGCCGGTTGCGCCAGGATCTGACGCGTCAGGCGCAGTCCCGCGACTATCGTGCGCCGATCATAGGGATCGGTGAAATAGTTCGGATCTATCAGGGGCGCGTCCAGCGGATCGGCGGACCGGAGCTTGATCGCACCCCGGCTCTGCGGGCGACAAACGCAGACCAACGCCATGAACCCATGCTCTTTGGACAATTTGCGCCCGCTATCGGCATAGATCATCGATACGAAATTCAGTTGCACATCCGGCATCTCCAGGCCGGGATCGGTCTTCAGAAATGCCGGAATGGCGCCGCTCGATTCCGCGGCGACGCCCGAACGAAACAAGACGTACTGGAGCCCCGCCGCGAGCATCCGGAGCGGATGTCTGAACTTGAGGTAGGATACGGGCAGCGGCGTGGAGAAACTCACGGGCACATTCATATGATCATGCAGGTTGCGCCCGACGCCTTTCAAGTCGACGGCGGTGGCCAGGCCATGCTGGGCCAGATGCTCGGCGTCGCCGACGCCGGAAAGCATCAAAAGCTGAGGGGAGTTGATGACGCCGCCGCTGAGCAGCACTTCGGCGCAGCGCGCCGTCTCGTGCTTGCCTTTATGGGTGTAGGCGACGCCTTCGACGCGGCCGGCGGTGATCAGGATCCTTGAGACCATGGCCCCGGTGAGGACCTTGAGGTTCGGGCGATTCAAGGCGGGGCGAAGGTAGGCGACCGCGGCGCTTTGGCGGCGGCCTTTGTAAATCGTGTGGTCGTACTGGCCGACCCCTTCCAGCTCCGGCCCCGCAAAATCCTCGTTGTACGGGTGCCCCGCCTCCTGCGCGGCCGTCATCCATGCGGATTGAAGAGGCAGGCGCAGCTTGGCCCTGGAGATCCCCACGGGCCCGTCGAAGCCGCGGTGCTCGCCGTCACCTGACGCAGAGGTCTCGAGCCGCTTGAAATAGGGCAGGACGTCCTCATACGACCATCCGCTCAGCCCAAGCTGGCGCCACATATCGTAGTCGGTGGCGCTGCCGCGGACCGCGACCATGCCGTTCGTGGAACTGCTGCCGCCAAGCACCTTGCCGCGCGGGCAATAGAGGGTGCGTCCGTTGAGCCCGTCCTGCGGCGTCGTCGAGTAGCGCCAGTCGAGGTGCCCCTTCTTCATGATCGTCGCCAGCCCCGCCGGCATATGCAGGTTCGGGTCGCGGTCGGGCGGTCCGGCTTCCAGGAGCAGGACATTGACCGAGGGATCCGCAGAGAGGCGGTTGGCCAGAACGCAACCGGCCGATCCGGCGCCGACAATCACATAATCATAGGTCGTCACGATGATTTCCCTCCGGCCGGCGCACGCTGGCTGCTCGCGAACACAATGTTGATGAGCCAGTAGGCGAGCCTAGATCAGATGACTAGTCACGCTATTGAGATGCTTCAATAGGGTGACGCTGATGTCGTCTAGAGCGAGCTTTGATGTGATGGAAGCGGGGGATTCCGGAATTGGACGGATCGTGATTCACGATGCAGGCCGGGCGGCGCCCCGGCCCAATGGAGTCACAAAGTGCGCGCAATCAGCACCTTCATGATCTCGTTGGCGCCGCCGTAAATCCGGTTCACTCGAGCGTCCCGGTACATCTGGGCGATGGGGTATTCCAGCATGTAGCCCATGCCCCCGTGCAGCTGCAGGCACTCGTCGATGATCTTGCCCTGCAGGTCGCTGACCCAGTATTTGGCCATCGACGCCGTGGCGCTATCGAGGTCGCCGGCCACCAGCCGCTCGATGCAGTGATCCACGAAGACGCGAGCGATGGTGGCTTCGGTCTTGCACTCGGCGAGCTTGAACTCGGTGTTCTGGAACTCGATCAGCCGCTTCCCGAACGCCCGCCGCTCCTTCACATAGTCGAGGGTAAGCGCCATCGCCCGCTCGATCGCCGCGATCCCCTGGATGGCGATCATCAGGCGTTCCTGGGGCAGCTTCTGCATAAGCTGGCGCAGGCCTTGACCTTCGCCGTCGCCCAACATGTTCTCGGCGGGGACCTTCACATTGTCGAAGAACAGCTCCGAGGTGTCGGCCGCCTCCAGGCCCAGCTTCTCCAGGTTCCGGCCCCGGGAGAATCCCTCAGCTCCATCGGTCTCGACGATGAGGATCGAGGTCTGCTCACCGTCGCCGATTTTCGTGAACAGCGCTATCAGGTTGGCGGTCTGGCCGTTGGTGATGAAGGTCTTCTGGCCATTGACCACATAATGGTCGCCGGCCCGGCGGGCGTTGGTGCGGATGCCGCGTAAATCCGAACCCGCGCCGGGCTCAGTCATCGCAATGGCCCCGATCAACTCGCCAGTGACCATCTTGGGAAGCCAGCGCTGCTTCTGTTCCTCGCTCCCATAGGCCTCGATGTAGGGGGCGACGATGGCATTGTGCAGGTGGGCGCCGAAGGCATCCAGGCCACGGCCGTACATCTCCTCGATCAGCGCCGCTTCATAGCGGAAGTCGGCGCCCGGTCCGCCATAGGCCTCGCCGATGGATATCCCGAGCAGGCCGGCTTCTCCCGCCCTCTCCCAGAGGGAGCGCGGAATGACCCCGTCTTCCTTCCACTGGGCGATCGCCGCCTCTGGAGCATGTTCGTCGAAGAACTTCTTCGCCATATCGGCGAACATGACGAGCGACTCCTCACGGAGCGCGGCGGGGCGGTGCGAATAGATGGCCATGCGGATGGGTCCCGAAGAGGAAAAACGGCAAGGGGCGGGGGCGCTTCAGGAAGGCGGCGTGGCCCCTTTGGCGCGTCGCCTTCCTGGGTGGATCAACCGCCCCGCTGCAGGATGTGGACGTAGCAGACCGCCCCCACGCCGACCATAGGCCTGGAGGGGAAAGAAGACATAGCCGCAGTCGCAGACCCCGCCCTGGAGCGCCGCCTGACCCTCAAGCCCGGCCTGGCCGGCCTGCGTGGCGCCATCGCCCAATGGCTGGCCGACCCCATCGGCCTGTGCATCGAGGCGTTGCGCGACGCCTTCATCATCAATCTGCGGCGGAGCCTGGCGGCATGAGCGAACCCACCCCTTTCAGCCTGGAATATTGGGCCGAGCACCGCCGCCGCCAAGCTCGGCGCCGCTGATCATCTACACTTCCGGCACGACGGGCCTGCCCAAGGGCGTCCCGCCAGGCGGCGACGACCAGCTCCGGACCGGAGACCTGGAACATCGGCGCGGCGATCAGCGGCACGGTGAGACGCGCGGCGAGGCCGCCGAGGCGAGGTGGTCGGCTCAAAGCGCGCCCTCCGCCCGGAGCTGCCTGCGGAGTTCGACCTTGGCGACCTTGTTGAGCAGCGCGCGGGGGAAATCGTCGACCAGGCGCACGCCGTGCGGGACCTTGAAATCGGCGAGGTTGGCGCGGCAGAGGGCGAGGACCTGGTCGGACAGGTCCGGCGGGGCGCCCGGCCCCGGGATGACGAAGGCGATCGGCGCCTCCGACAGCATGCGGTGGGGGGCGGCGACCACGGCGACCTCCTGGACGCCAGGCGCCAGGCGCACGACGGCCTCGATCTCGGAGGCGGCGACGTTCTCCCCGCCGACCTTGAGCATGTCCTTGAGCCGGTCGGCGAACTGGAAGGCGCCGTCCTCGCGCAGACGCAGCAGGTCGCTGGTGCGGAAATAGCCGTCCTCGGTGAAGCTGGAGGCCGTGGCCTCGGGATCGTTCAGGTATTCGGCGAAGACCGACAGGCCGCGCACGCCCTTGACCTGCAGTTCGCCCAGTTCGCCCGGGGCGACCGGCGAGCCGTCCTCATGGACGACGCGGACCTCGTAGTCCGGCGCCGGGCGGCCGATCGAGCCCAGGTCGAGGGGGCCATAGGGATCGTTGTAGACCGCATGGGTGATCAGCTCGGTCATGCCGTGGGCGCCGATGGAGAGAACGCCGAAGGGGTCGACGCTCCGCTGGCTGGTGCTGCCGAAGATCAGGCGCAGCTTGTGATCGGGCGTCTCCTGGCCGGCCAGGGCCTGAGAAGAGAATCCGCCGCCCGTGCACCAGGTGACGCCGTTGCGCATGGCCACGTCCCAGAAGCGCGAGGCCGAGAACTTGGGCTGGACGACGACCGCCGCGCCCACCCAGAGCGAGCCGAGGACCTGCCAAGCCTGGGCCACGGTGTGGAACAGCGGGCCGTGGACGAATGCGACGTCGTCGCAGCGCAGGCCGAAGTGGCGGGCGTTGACCATCGCGCCCCACAGGCCGTTGGCCTGGGTCCAGAGGACGCCCTTCGGCCTGGCCGTGGTGCCCGAGGTGAACTGGACGCTGAAGGGATGGGCCGGGTCGGCCGGTCGCGGGGCGATCTCCTCCTCGCCCAGGAGGCGCGCGTCGCCAGCCTCGGCCACGGCGATCCAACCGATGTCCGGCAGGTGCTCGCGGGCCAGGTCGGCGAAGGCCGGCTGGGTGACGATCCCGATCGCGCCGGACTGCTCGGCGAAATAGGCGAGCTCGGGTCCCGCGGCGCGGGCGTTGGTGGTGCCGGCCACTGCGCCCAGCTCGGCGCAGGCGAGCCAGGTCAGGACCGACTCCGGCGAGGTCTCCAGGTGCAGGATGACGGCGTCGCGGGGCTTCACGCCACGCGCTGCAAGGCCGCTCGCCGTGCGGCGCACCCAGGTGCGCGCCTGGGCGTAGGTCCAGGTCCGAGGCTCGCCCTCGAAGGGCTCCCAGATCACGAAGGGACGGTCCGGATGCGCCTCGGCGGTGCGCCGCAGGAGCCAGGGGATGTCCGCATTGAGAAACGGGTGCGCGCCCGGCAGCTCGACACTGGTCGTGATCGGCACGTCGCCCTCCCCGCGCTATCGATTGGACCATGAGGCTATCTGAATTCCGACCCGCTCGCTAAACTCCGGCGAAACGGGGAGGCGCGCGTGCTGAGGCCAGGAAAGATCCGCCAGGTGGCGTTCGTCACCCGCGACATCCACGCCTCGATGGCCTCCTGGACGGAGCGGCTGGGGATCGGCCCCTGGTTCTACGCCGACGGCTCCCCGATCGACGGAAGCTATTACCGCGGCGCTCCCTGCCCGCTGCGCCTGGGCGCGGCGCTGGCCGCCTCGGGCGACATGCAGTTCGAGCTGGTGCAGCCGTTCTGCGACACGCCCTCCATGTATCGCGACTGGATGGCTCGATCCTTTGAGCGGGAGTTGCAGCAGCACGTGGCGGTCTGGCCGGAGGACTATGACGGCGACCTCGCCGCCGCCCTCGCCGACGGTTATGTCGCCGAACAGGGCGGGACCACGCCCTGGGGCCGCTTCGTCTACCTGCTGCATCCGAAGCAGCCGGACATGGCCCTGGAGATGAGCGAACTCACCCCCGGCCGCCGCGCCTTTTACGACGGCGTCGCCCGGGCGGCCGAAGGCTGGGACGGCCGCGACCCGGTCCGTCCGTTCGCCGCGGCTCTGGCCTAGGCCCACGTCCCGGACCCTCGAATGGCTTCGGCTGGCTCGATTCGGTAGTGGGCGAACGAAGTCGCCGCTCTCCCAAGATGTCAGTTGAGAAACATAAGTAGTCCGAACGCCCGGCATGGACCAGTTTTCGACGGATGTGGGTTTTTAGCGCCGGACATTTTTGCGAGCAGTACGCAGGCCATCGACAGAGCGCCACCTTGGAACAACGATAACGCGATCTATAAGCTCACGCAGATCAAGTCATGCGGTGGGCAAGTAAAAGATCCAGGGGGAGCGCCATGGCGCGGAATTACTCAAACCACCGAGCAGCGGCTTGTTGCGCCGTTTCGCTTGCGGCGATGGCGTTCGCGACCGGAGCCTTCGCCCAGGAGAAGGACGATACGCGCGCGCCCAGAGCCGAGGCGCTTAAAAGCTCCGATCTCGAAGAGGTGGTGGTCACCGCCCGCCGACGCGAGGAGCGCCTGCAGGACGTGCCGGTGGCGGTGACCGCCTTCACAGCCGAGCGACTTCAGGAGGCGCAGGTCACGACAGCCCGCCAACTGGTCGGCTTCGTGCCTTCGCTCAACATTTCATCGGGCAACCAGCGCGACTTCCAGCGCTACGCCATACGCGGCCAAGGCGCGACCGTGGGCTCCAACGAGGGCGTCACCGTCTACTTTGCGGAGGCGCCCATCTCGCAATACATCGGCGGCGGCCCGGGACTCTATTTCGACCTCGAAAACCTGCAGGTCCTGAACGGGCCGCAGGGCACCCTGTTCGGCCGCAACACCACGGGCGGCGCGGTGCTGTTCACGCCGCAGCGGCCGACCGATCGGACCGAGGGCTATATCCAGGCCGGGGTGGGAAACTACAACGACCGCGAGCTCGGCGGGGTCTTCAACTTCGCGATCAAGCCGGACATCCTGCGGGTCCGGTTGGCGGCGGAGGCTCGCAAGCGTGACGGCTTCACCAAGAATCTCGCCAACGGCAGCGAATACGACGACATCAACTACAGCACGGTCCGGGCCAGCGTCCTGTTCACGCCCACCGAGGCGATCGAGAACTCGCTGATCGCGCAATTCACGCGTTCGAACACCGGCGGCACCGGCATCGTCATAACGGACGTAAACCCGGCAGGAACCGCAGCCAAAACCTTCGGCCTGGCGAACCTCAATGCGGCGCTCGCGAAGCAGCAGCAATTGGGCATCCGAGTAAGCCAGGGCGATGGCGAGCATTGGTGGTACACGAAGAGCTTCCTCGTCGTGAATACAACAAAGGTTAAACTGCCCAACAACCTGACGGTCAAGAATATCGCCAGCTTCGCGCGCGCGCGTGTTTCAGGGGGGTTCGACAACGACGGAACGCCGTATCCGATCACCGGCGGGGCCAGAACGCCCTATTCGGCCAATTCGTCCAATCCCGAAGCCCGCACGGAATACCTCACGGAGGAGTTGCAACTTCAGGGAGATTGGCTGGGGAGCCGCCTCAACTGGGTCGGAGGCGCGTTCTGGCAGCACTGGTATCCTTACGGTTACTCCGTTGCGAATGGAATCAATTCAGGAGTGCTGACGCCTTCGGCAGCATATTCGAAGGCCACCACTGCGGCATTGTTCGGCCAGGCCAGCCTTGACCTGGGCGTGTTCGCGAACGCGCTGCAGGATCTGAAGGTCACGGGCGGCTATCGTTATACGTGGGACACGCGGGAACAGGTGACGGCGTCATGGCGGGAGCTTGGCGCAACACGCCCCTGCAGCAGCGTCACCGGTGCGCAGTTCCCCAATTGCGCTCAGGTTCTCAACGGAAAATGGAAGTCGCCGACCTATAACGTAGGAATAGATTACAAGCCTGTACGTGACATGTTGCTCTATGCGACGCTCCGTTCCGGCTACAAGAGCGGCGGATTCAATGTGAACGCCAATCCTCTAATCCCAACGACCTTCGACCCGGAAAAGGTCAAAGATTACGAGGTCGGCGCCAAGGTTGATTTCAGAATAGGGGAGATGCCCGTTCGAACCAATGTCGCCCTCTTCAGGGATGACTATAAAGGGATTCAGCGCAGCGTATTCCGAGACAACCCCCTCGTTCCCGGTCAGATCCTGACATTCCTGGCCAACGCCTCTTCCGCGACGATCAGCGGCGTGGAACTTCAGGCGACCGTGCGCCCCACCCACAATCTGCAGATCGACTTCAATTACTCTTACTTGGATGCGACATATAAGAAGTATCTGTTCCTGGATGCATCTACAGGCCGCATCACCGATTTCAGCGGTCGGAGGCTTCCGCAGACCTCTAAGGACAAATACGGAGTCGCAGTAAAGTATGCGCTGCCTATTGATCCCAGCCTGGGGGATCTCAGCGTCTATGCTTCTGCGAACTACCAGAGTTCATTCTTGCAAACCGACCAGCCGCAGCCGGGCAACGTCCTTGGCGACTACACCCTGGTGAATCTCGGCGCCAACTGGAAGAACATCGCCGGCGCGCCGGTCGATGTCGAACTGTTCGTCACCAATCTGTTCGACAAGAAGGCGATCGCCGCGTCGCAGATCTTCTACTATTCGATCGGAACAAGTTCCGCGAGCTACATCGAGCCGCGCATGGTGGGCGTACGCCTCCGGTATGACTTCGGGGGATGATCCTGAAGGCGGATCGCGGGAACTAGGATGGTGAGCCGGCGTCATGCAATTATAGCATGTGCAGACAACGGCTTGGCGAGCATGGTCCCCGGGACCTAGCAAGAGAGGCGAGCGGCCGAGGGCGGCGGCCGTCCATCGACTTTTGGAGGAAGCTTGGGCCAGATGCGAACACACGCCGACATCGATGCGGAGCTGACGGCGCCGGGGGCCCCCTTCGAGATCGAGACAGTGGAGATCGGCGGCCGACCGGTTCGCGTCTGGAAGCATGCGCCGGCCAGCGTGGCGGCGCTGCTCGAGGCGGGCGCGCAACGCGGCGGAGACAGCGACTTCCTGGTGTATCAGGGCGAACGGATCAGCCACGCGGAACACTTCCGCCGCGTGGCGGCGCTGGCTCACGTGCTGCGGGACCGTTACGGCGTGGGCAAGGGCGACCGGGTCGCCATCGCCATGCGCAACTATCCGGAATGGTCGACAGCGTTCTTCGCGATCCTGGCGGCCGGCGGGGTGGCGGTCGCGCTGAACGGCTGGTGGACGGGCGAGGAGCTCGCCTTCGGCCTGGCGGATTCCGCGGCCAAGGTCCTGATCGCCGACGACGAGCGGTCGGCGCGCCTTGCGCCGCACCTGCCGACGCCTGGCCTCGAGGGCGTCATCAGCGTGCGCATGGCTGCGGCCCCGGCCGGCGCGCAGCGGCTTGAGGATCTGCTCGCCGGCGAGACCCGCACGACCCTTCCCGAGATCGCCATCAACCCTGAGGATCCGGCGACGCTCTTCTACACCTCCGGGACCACGAGCCATCCCAAGGGAGCGCTCGCCAGCCACCGCAATGTCTGCAGCAACATGACGAGCCTGCAGTACAGCGCCGCGCGCAGCGCGTTGAAGGAAGGCCGTCCGCCGCCGCCGGCCACCCCCATGGTGCGCCTGCTCTGTGCGCCGCTGTTCCACGCCACCGGCTGCCAGATCGTCCTGCTGAACAGCGTCTTCACGGGGGGCAAGCTGGTGGTCATGCCCAAGTGGGGGCCCGTCGCAGCCCTCGAGCTGATGGCGCACGAAAAGGTCAGCCAGTTCACCGGGGTGCCCACCATGCTGTGGGACGTTCTGAATGTCCCGAATCTGAAGGACTACGATCTCTCGGCCGTGAAGGGCCTGGGCTCGGGCGGCGCGATCGCCCCGCCCGAACTCGTTCGCCGGGTGAGCGAGCAGTTCCCCGGCCGCGCCTTCTCCAACGGCTACGGCCTGACGGAAAGCTCGGCGATGACCACCGGCATCGCCGGCGCCGAATATCTCGCACGGCCGGACAGCGTGGGCCTGCCGGTGCCTGTTTGCAGGATCCGGATCGTGGCCGAGGACGGTCGCGACCTGCCGCCGGGGGAACGTGGCGAGATCTGGATCGAGGGGCCCAACGTCATCGCCGGCTACTGGCGTCGCCCGGAGGCCACCGCCGAGGCCTTTGTCGACGGCTGGCTCCGCTCGGGCGACGTGGGCTACCTGGACGACGAAGGCTTCCTCTATGTGGTCGACCGGGTGAAGGACATCATCATCCGGGGCGGTGAGAACGTCTCCAGCGCGGAGGTGGAGGCGGCGCTCTACGAGAACCCGTTGGTGCTGGAGGCGGCGGCGGTCGGCGTGCCCCATCCCACGCTGGGCGAAGAGGTCGGGGCGATCGTGCGTCTGCAGGCGGGCGCCGGCGCCTCGGTCGAGGCGCTGCGGGCGCACGCTGGCGAACGCCTGGCCGGCTTCAAGGTCCCGAGCCGCATCTGGTTCCGCACCGAGCCGTTTCCGCGCAACGCGAGCGACAAGATCCTCAAGCGCGAGTTGAAGGCCGAGGTGCTGGCCAGTCTCAACGAGGCACAGGGGGCTTGATGCGCGGCCGCGTCGGCGGGGCAGGATGGTCAGCGCCCGTGAAGTAGCGGCCAGCGCGCTCACCGTTGCGGGCGCGTGGCCGGCTTCATTTCATTCTTCCGGGATCAGCGCGAAGAGGTTGCGCACTTCCGGCAAGGAAATCTTCATCGAGGCGTTGCGCGGCAGGGTCGGGACGATCTTGATCCTGACCGGGACCTGATAGGCGAGAAGCCGCTCTCGTAGAAACGCCTCGAGATCCTGCGGCGAGGGCGGCTCGGCCCCCGTCCGGAGTTCGACAACCGCCGCCGGCGCCTCGCCAAGGCGGGGGTCGGGCAGGCCCACGACCGCCGCATCGGCCACGGCGGGGTGGCTGCGGAGCGCGGCAGCGACCACCGCGGGAAGGACCTTGAATCCGCCGCGATTGATCGCGTCGTCGGTTCGCCCATGCAGGTAGAGGAAACCGTCTTCGTCGAGGCTCGCCAGGTCGGTGGTGCGGATCCAGTCCGGGCCGATCCGCTGCACGCGGGCTTCCAGCAGTCCGACCTGCCCTACGGGGACCTCGGCCAGGGTCTCCGGATCCAGGATGCGAAGAGACGCTCCGGGGCTCGGGCGTCCCGCGCTGCCGCGCTTGGCGGGACCCAGACGGCGATACTCATCGAGCGTCCAGTTGGCGATCACGCCGCCGAACTCGGTGGCCCCATAGGCGGTCAGGATCGGAATGCCGTAGGCCTCTTCGAAGGCCTGATGCAGGTCCACGGAGATCGCCGCCCCGCCGACAGCGATGAGGTTCAGGCTCGCCAGGTCCTCGCGCGGCGGTCGTGCGTCCAGCACCATCTGCACGGCGGCGGTGGGCAGCGCCGTGCGCACGGGCCGATGTTCGCGCACGGCGCGCGTCCAGTCTTCGACGGTGAATTTTTCCAGCAAGACGATCGGCTGGCCCTTGGCGAGGGCCGGGGCGAGATAGCAGACGCCCGCAACGTTGCCGAGGGGATGCAGCATGACGAGGGGAGCCTCGTGCTGGTCGCTCCCGGCATAGGCCGCCGCTGCGCCGGCCACCACGCCGTTGAGGGCCTCCCAACTCAGCGGAAAGCGCTTGGGGGCGCCGGTGGTGCCGCTGCTCAGGAGCTCGAAGGCGATGGCGGGGGTGAGCGGCTTCCGGCCTGACGCGCGTTTCGCGGGAGGGGCCTCGACGACCTTCACAGGGTTCGCGCGATCGTCGGAGATCGCCAGGCCGAGCGCGCCGACGGCCCGCACGGCGGCGAGCGTCTCGGGCGTCCAGTCCTGCGCATCGGCGAGCACCGCCGGCGCGGAGAGCCGCTCGATCTCCGCCGCGATCGCCGCCGGCGACTGCGCCGAATAGATCATGCAGGTAGTGCGGTGCGTCGCCGACAGAGCCGTGACGGCCGCTACGTGCGCCGGGCGGTTGCGCGACACCAGAGCGACGGGCTGGTCGCGCCCGACGCCGAACTCAACCAGGGCCGCGTCGATCGCCCCGGCGGCGTCGGCGAGCCAGGACCACGGCCGCCAACATCCGGCGAAATGGAGGCCCCGCTCGGCGCCGGGCCGGCGCAACCTTTCCGTAAGCTGCTGGCTGACATCGAGCGACATCTTGCGGCTCTTCAGCGCCCCTGGAACTTGGGCGGGCGACGCTCGGCGAAGGCCTCGATCGCCTCGAGGTGGTCGGTGCTCAGGTGCGACAGGGTCTCCAGGCCGAGGTGGCCCTCGATCATGGTCTCGAACTGCTGGCGAAGCGCCATGTTGACGGCCTTCTTGGTGCCGCGGATGGCCACGGTCGCGCCGTCGGCGAGACGCGCCGCCAGGGCGTTGACGCACTCGTCCAGCTTCTCCCGGGGCGTCGCTTCGCTGATCAGGCCGATCTCGGCGGCCTCGACCGCGCCGATGGGATCGCCGGTCAGCAGGTAGCGCTTGGCCTTGGCGGAACCGGCCAGCAACGGCCAGATGATCGAGCCGCCGTCGCCCGCGACCAGGCCGATCTTCACGTGCGGATCGGCGAACCGTGCGTCCTCGACCGCGATGATGATGTCGCAGAACAGGGCAAGCGTCGCGCCCAGCCCGTAGGCGTCGCCGTTCACCCGGGCGATGACCGGCTGCTCGAGCGCGATGACGCCTTCCAGGATCGCGCGCGCCTCGCCCATCGACTCGGCCCAGCGCGCCTGATCCACGAAGGACTTGCGCATCGTCTCGATGTCGCCGCCGGCGGAAAACGCCTTGTCGCCTGCGCCGGTCAGGATGACGACGTTGGTTTCGGCGTCGGTGCGGATCTCGCCGAACACGCGGACCAGCTCCTGGTGCATCAGCGCGTTGGTGGCGTTGCGCACCTCGGGCCGATTGAGCATTACGGTCAGCACGCGACCAGCGCGCGAAATCGCAAGTGTTTCGTATCCGACATACATGCGATCCGGCCTTTCAAGTGTGGTACGCGCGTTGGCAATACAGCCCAAAGCGGTTAGTAAATCGCCTCGGTGCAAAGCATATGTCCGTGTTGAGCGTCAATCCCGAGGAGATTTCGATGGATGAAGAAGTGCTGCTCGAAGCCCGTGACGGCGGCGTACTCATCCTGACGCTTAATCGACCCGAAACGCTGAACGCTCTGAACCCGCGGCTGATGAACAAGCTGGCCGAGGTGCTGGCCGACGCCGCCGAGGATCGCGACGTCGCCTGTGTCGTGCTGACCGGGGCGGGTCGCGGTTTCTGCTCCGGGGGCGACATGGGCGCAAGCACCAAGGCCGCCGAGCAGCGGGCGGTCCAGCCCGCCGCCGCGGACCCGGACTCCGTCGAGCGGCGGATCGCCTGGGTGCGGCGCTCCAGCGAAGCCGCCCGCCTGCTTCACGAGATGCACAAGCCCACTATCGCCATGATCAACGGCGCCTGTGCGGGCGCTGGCCTGTGCCTCGCCGGCGCCTGCGACCTGCGGATCGCCGGGGAATCGGCGGTGTTCGCCAGCGCCTTCACCAAGTTCGGCCTGCCGGGAGACTACGGCGGCGCCTATTTCTGGACGCGTATCCTGGGCACGGCGAAGGCGCGGGAACTCTACCTGCTGGGCGAACGGATGGACGCCGCGCGGGCCTTCGAGTTCGGCCTCCTGACCAAGGTCGTTCCGGACGCCGAGCTCAGGGACGCCGCCATGAAGATCGCCTGCAGCTTCGCCGACGGCGCGCGCCCGGCGTTCGCCTATGCGAAGCGGACTCTGAACGCCGCGGAGAACGCCGGTCTTAGCGAGATCCTGGACCTTGATGCGATGGCGACCGTCATGGCCCGCGAGGCGACCACCCGCGCCAAGGCGGCGCGCAAGGCGGCGGAGGGCCAGCCGGCATGAACGGCCCGGACCTGACCCAGACCATTCCCGGGGTGCTCGCCAAGGCTGCGCGCGCCTACCCGGAGATGCTGGCGGTCGTCGACGGCGCGGTCCGCAACACCTACGCGGAGCTGGACGCGCTGGTGGATCGCGCCGCCGCCGGCTTCGTAGCCGCCGGCCTCAAGCCCGGCGAGCGGGTCGGGCTCTGGGCCCCCAACAGCCGCGACTGGATCGTCGCCGCCATCGGCGTTCAGGCGGCTGGCGGCGTGCTCGTGCCGATCAACACCCGCTTCAAGCGCGAGGAGGCCGCCTATATCCTGCGCCGTAGCCACGCCAAGATGGCCGTCGTGGTGGACCGCTTCCTGGGCATCGGTTTTCCCGAGATGCTGGAAGGCGCCGACACGCCCGAGCTGAAGCGCATCGTGCGGCTGGACTCCGCCGAAACCGTTCCTGGCGAGTGGCGGGCCTTCCTGGACGCCGCGGGACCGGAACACCTGGCCGAGGCCAAGGCGCGGCGCGCGGCGGTGGCGCCGAGCGATATCTCCGACGTGATGTTCACCTCCGGGACGACCGGCGACCCGAAGGGCGTGGTGACCAATCATGGCCAGAACGTCGCCGTCTATCACGCCTGGGGCACGGCGGCCGGCCTGACGCCGGGCGACCGCTACGCCATTGTCTGGCCCTTCTTCCACTGCTCGGGCTACAAGTCGGGCTGGCTCGCCTGCCTCGTCTTCGCGGCCACCATCTACCCGGTCCAGACGCTGGACGCGCGCCAGCTGCTCGACCTGGTCGCCCGCGAAAAGATCACCGTGCTCCCCGGGCCTCCCACGCTCTTCCAGACGCTGCTGGAGTCCCCGGCCTCGACAGGCGGGCTGAAGACGCTGCGGGTCTCGGTGACGGGGGCCGCATCCGTCCCGCCGGTGCTGATCGCGCGCATGCGCCAGGACCTGGGCATCGCCACCGTGCTCACCGCCTACGGGCTGACCGAGACCTGCGGGACCGTAACCCTCAGCGACGCCAGCGATGATCCGGAGACGGTGGCCACCACGGCGGGGCGCGCAATGGACGGCGTGGAGATCCGCATCGTCGGAAACGACGGCCAGGACCAGCCGACCGGCGAACCGGGCGAGGTGTGGGTCCGCGGCTTCAACGTCATGGCCGGCTTCGACGACGCCCCGGAGGAGACCGCGAAAGTCCTGGACGCGGAGGGGTGGCTGCGCACCGGCGACGTGGGCGTGCTGGACGCGCGGGGCTACCTGAAGATCACCGACCGCCTGAAGGAAGTCTACATCACCGGCGGCTTCAACTGCTATCCGGCCGAGATCGAGAAGATCATGGCGCGCAACCTCGACTACGCCCAGGTGGCGGTCGTGGGCGTGCCGGACCCGCGCATGGGCGAGGTCGGCAAGGCCTTCGTCATACCGCGCGCCGGCGCCGAGATCACGCCCGACGGCGTGATCGCCTGGTGCCGCGCCGAGATGGCCAATTTCAAAGTCCCGCGTTACGTCGAGATGGTCTCGGCGCTGCCCACCACCCCGACCGGCAAGGTGCAGAAGTTCCGCCTCGACCGAACCGCGCGCTCACAGGGCCTGCAGGCCGCGACGGTTTGAACCCGCCGCGGCGCTGCGCCTCAACCACGGAGCCTCCAATGAAACAGGTTCTCGCCGGCGTGCGGGTGCTCGACTTCGGCCGCTTCATCGCCGCGCCCTGGTGCAGCGCGCTCCTCGCCGACATGGGCGCCGACGTGATCCGCATCGAGAAGCGGGAGGGCGGCGAGGACCGCTTCGTCCAACCGGTCGCCCCGTCGGGCGAGGGCGGCACCTTCCTGGAGTGCAATCGCAACAAGCGCTCGATGACGCTCGACACGACCACCCCCGACGGCGCCGCCATCGCACGGCGGCTGCTCGCCGCCACCGACGTGGTGGTGGCCAACATGCCTGACGGGGCGATGAAGGCGAACGGCCTCGACTACGACAGCCTGAAGGCGGTGAAGCCGGACATCATCCTCGCCAGCGCCACCGCCTTCGGTCGGGGCGGCCCCTACAGCGACCGGATCGGCTTCGACGGGGTGGGGCAGGTGATGTCCGGCGGGGTCTATCGCTCGGGGCTGCCGGATCAGCCCATCCGTTCCGTGGTGCCTTACGTCGACTTCGGCACTGCGCTCACCCTCACGATCGGCGTGGCCATGGCGCTCTTCCACCGCGAGCGCACGGGCGAAGGCCAGGAGGTGGAGGCTGCGCTGCTGCCCACCGCGCTCATGATGACGAACGGCATGCTTATCGAGCAAGCTTTGCTGAAGGAAGACCGTGGCCGGGTGGGCAACCGCGGCGTCGCGGTGGCGCCGTGCGACCTGTTCAGGAGCAAGGACGGCTGGGTGCTGGTGCAGGTCGTCGGCCAGCCCATGTTCAAGCGCTGGTGCCGGCTGATCGGCCGCGAGGACTGGTTCGCCGATCCTCGCTTCGGCGACGACAAGGCGCGCTCTGAGAACGGCGACCTGTTGAACGACACCATGCAGGCCTGGTGCGACACCCGCAGCGTCGCCGAGGCGCTGCAAGAACTCGAAGCCGCGCGCATCCCGGCCTCGCCGCTCTATTCGATGCAGCAGGTGCTGGACGATCCCCACATCCAGGCGATGGGCTTCCTGAAGCCGGTGAACTTCCCCGGCCTCTCCGCGCCCGCGCCGGTCATGGAGACGCCATTCCGCATGTCGGCCACCCCCGGCACGATCCGTCGCCGGCCGCCGATGCTGGGCGAGCATACCGACGAGGTGCTCGCCGAGATCGGCTGCACCCCGGGCGAGATCGCCGACCTCAGGGCGCGTCAGATCATCTGATCGCCGCCGCCCGGTCCTCCCCGTTGCCGCGGAACGGCGTTCGGAGCGGGGCGCGGCTCAGGCGCTCAGTTCGGCGTAGCGCTGGAGGTGAGCGGCGCGCGAGCCGGCGGTGAGCTCGAACGCCAGCAGGCGGCGATAGTGGTGGCCGACCTCGAACTCCTCGGCGACGCCTACCCCGCCGTGCAGCTGGACGCCCTTGGCGCCGACGACCAGGCCGGCCTCGCCCACGCGGGCCTTCACCGCCGCGGCCATGCGTTCGCGGGTGCGGGCGTCGGGCTCGTCCAGCAGGGTCTCGACGCCCAGGGAGACCATCGAGCGGGCGAGCTCGCGCTCGATGTAGGCGTCGGCGAGGTGGTGCTGCAGCGCCTGGAAGCTGGCCAGCTCGACCCCGAATTGCTTGCGCGTCTGGATGTAGGCGGCGGAGAGGTCGATGACCTTCGACATCGCGCCCACCGCGGTGGCGGCGCCCAGCACCAGATAGGCGTCGCGCGCGAGATCCAGGAAGCCGTCCGCCTCGGCGATGACCGCCTCGGCCGGCAGGATCACATCTGTGAGCGTCAGCGTCGCCGTCGTGCGCCCGTCGAAGCCCGCCGCCGTGGCGAAGCCGACGCCGGGATCGTCGACCGCGACCCGGGCGAGGAGCCGAGCGCCCGACGAGACGGCGGCGACCAGCACCTCGTTGGCGCCGGTTGCGCCCCAGATCAGGTCGGACCCGCCGTGCAGCCGCCACCCTCGCTCCACCGGCGAGGCCTCGACCGCGGCGACCGGGCTGAGCGCCGGCCGCGCCGAGCCTTCGAGGATCGCGGAGAGCAGCGCCTCGGCCATCGGCGCGCCGGCGCCGGCGTGCAGGGCCGCATGGGCGACGGCGCCGATCAGGTCCAGCGGCTCGGGCCGCAGCGCCCGGCCGAACTCCTCGGCGAGCAGGGCGGCCTCCGCAAGGCCGCCGATGCCGCCGACGCTTTCCGGCGCCAGGGCCATGGGCCAGCCGAGCTCGGCGGCCTGGGCCCACAGGTCATCCTGCGCCCCGTGGCGGGACTGGAACGGATGCTCTTCCGTAAGGACGCGGCGCACCTCGCCGGCCAGGAGGCGCTGATCGGCCGTGGGAACGTAGGAGTCCATCGGTCTCAGCCCTTGAGCAGATTGCGCGCGATCAGGTTGCGCTGAATCTCGTTGGAGCCGCCGAAGACGGTGGCGGCGCGGCGGTAGAGCAGGTCGGCCATGGCGCCGGCGGCGTAGTCGGGGCCGGGCAGGGGTCCGGTGCGGTCGTCCGGCTCCGGATAGAAGGGCAGGGCGTGCTCGGCCAGGGACTCGACCTGCAACAGGTTGATCCGCTGCAGCAGCTCCGCCCCGCGGATCTTCATCACCGAGGGGGTGATGTCCGAGGGCATCCCGGCCGCCTCCTCGTCGATCACCCGCCAAACGGTGGACTGGAGGGCGATCAGGTCAACCTCCACCTCGGCCAGGCGGAAGGCGAAACTCGGCTCGCGGGCCAGCGGCGCGCGGGCGCCGGGCCGGGGCCTGGCGGCGAGGGACTTGATGCGGGCGACGCCGCGCTTCAGGCGCGGGATCTCGGCGGTGTTGGCTCGCTCGTGTCCCAGCAGGAACTTGGCATGGCCCCAGCCGGCGTCCTGCTCGCCGAGCAGGTTTTCCGCCGGCGCGCGCACGTCCTCGAAAAACACCTCGTTCAGGCTGCAGGCGCCGTCGATGCCGGGCACCGGGCGCACCGTCACGCCCGGGCTGTCGAGCCGCACGGCGAGGAAGGAGATGCCACGCTGCGGCTTCACCTCGAGGTTGGTGCGAGCCAGCAGGATCACCCAGTCGCAGAAGTGCGCGTCGGACGTCCAGAGCTTCTGGCCGTTGATGACCCAGTCCGAGCCGTCGCGCACCGCCCGTGTGCGCAGCGCCGCAAGGTCGGAGCCGGCGCCGGGTTCGGAAAAGCCCTGCGCCCAGAACTCCTCGCCGTTGAGGATCGGCGGCAGAAAACGTTCCCGCTGAGCCGGGGCGCAGTAGGTGTAGACGACGGGGGCGACCAGCCGCAGGCTCTGGAAATGCTGCGGCGGCGCGCCGGCGAGGAAGCAGGCTTCTTCGAATTCATGCTGCCGGCGGATCGACCACCCGGTTCCCCCGAATTCCACCGGCCACATCGAGGCGCCCCAGCCACGGCGCGCGAGAATCTTCTGCCACGCGGCGATGTCCTGGCGCATCGGGTGAAAACCCTGCAGGCCTCGCGCGGCGATTTCCGCCGGCAACTCGTCGGCGAGGAGCTGACGCAGCGCCTTGCGGAACGCCTCCGGCTCGTCCTCGCGCTGTTGACTCGCCATGACCACGCCTCTCGATCTGCACGTGAAAATACCGCTTGCGGGCTCGCGGCGCGGCCAGGGCGCGGCGACCTAGAAGCCGGGCCCAGCGCGGCCGCGGCGCGAAGCCGGCCCGGTCGCCCGCCGGAGCGGACGATCCCCCAGGCGAATAGCCGACCGGGCGCCGCGAGGCAAGAAAACCGCCCGATCTATCCGCCTCCATCCTGCTTTCCACCGGGCGGGTGCAGGCGCTCGGCCGCGTACGCCCCGCGAGGCCGTACGCCCCGGGAGTCTCGAGACAAAAAGGCTGGCCAACCGCGTGGCGACCGCGTAGACGGCTTGGGTATAACTGCATGTAAGTCGAGGCGACATGGCCGAGGAGCTCATCCGCGGACAGATCACTGACGAGTCCGTCGAACTGATGCGACGTCGCATCGGCTATCCCAATCCGACGCTGCGGGCAGGGGTGTACGGCGGCGCGTGGAACGAGATCGCCACAGCGGACGCGATACGCCGCTGGTCGCTCTGCATGGGCGACGACAACCCTTTCTACATCGACCCGGACTACGCGCGGGCGACCCGCTGGGGCCAGGTCATCGCCCCGCCCGGATTCGAGAAATCCATGGGCATCCTGCGCAGCAAACCTGTTCCCGACGAGCTGAAGGACACCAACAAGGCGCTTCGCGGCGTGCAACTGTTCTACTCGGGCGGGGAAAACTTCTACTACCGCCCGATCGTCGAAGGACTGAAGCTCTACCGGTCAAGGTGGGTCGACAAGGTCGAGGTGAAGTCCTCCCAGTTCGCCGGCCGTTCTGCGGTGGTTTCCAACGGGCTCTGCTTGTGGGACGAGGCGGATCAGACCTTCAGCGACGGCGTCGAATGGTTCGTGCACGCCGAGCGCCGCAAGCGGCAGGAAGGCAAGACCGGGACCCCGGCGCACGAACCCGCCCTTTATACCGACGAGCAGCTTGCGGAAATCGAAGCGGCCTACGATGCGGAATACGTCCGCGGCGACGACACCCTCTTCATCGAGGATGTCAGCGTCGGCCAGCCCCTGCCGAAGATGGTCAAGGGCCCGCTCACGGTCACCGACCTGATCAACTTCCACATGGGCGCAGGCTGGCTGATCTACGGGATCTACCCTTACCGTCTGGCCTACCAGAACCGTAAGCGACTGCGGGGCTTCTACAGTAGAAACGAATACAACGCCTCGGACACCGTCCAGCGGGTTCACTGGGATCGGCCGCTGGCGCAGGAAGTGGGCCTGAGCGACATTTACGACATCGGCGCGCTGCGTCAGACGATGGTCTGCCATTACCTCAGCAATTTCGCCGGCGACGACGGCTGGATCTACCGGATGCGCTACGAATTCCGGAACTTCAACTACATGGGCGACGTCACCTGGCTTGACGGAACCATCACCGAAGCGCGGGTCGACCCGGTGCTGGGGCCGCTGATCGAGGTGGAGGTGCGCGGCGTCAATCAGCGCGGGCGCGAAAACATCACGGCTTCAGCCACCATCCTGGTGGCCTCCCGCGAGACTGGGCTTTGCAAGCTGCCGCCGGCCCCGCCGCCGACCGAGCACCGGGAGCGCTGACTTAGCGGGCCGCCGCTTACGCGCCACGCCCCCGGTCAGTTCCCGGTCGCTTTCGCCTGAGCCCAGGCCTCGGCGATCTTCAGGTAGGCGGCGTCGCCGACCAGTTCGTCGATCAGCCCTATGCCGCCGCGACTGGGCATGCCGAGGATCTCGCCGCCGGCCCAGTCGACGCGGCCGGTCTCCTTCAGCTCGGCCAGCATCTCCCAAGTCTTCATCAGGACGCCGCGCAGCGCCATGCCGGCGCTGATGTTGATCTTGAGCTTGGTTGTCTCGTAGACGGCGCGCGGGTGGTTCATGTCCATCACCGGAATCGGCATGGCCTCGCAGATGCGCGGCAGATCCTCGCGCGGCATGCGGCAGACGAACAGGGCGTCGGCGCCAGCCTCGGCGTAGGCGAGGCCGCGTTCGATGGTTTCCTCCACGGGTCCCATGTTGAAGGCGCTGTCGGTGCGGGCGATGATGACGAAGTCGGGGTCGCGTCGCGCATCCGTCGCGGCCTTCAACCGCGCCTGCATCTCGACGATGGGGACCAGCCGGTCGTCCTTGTAGAGATGCTTGGGATTGTAGGTGTCCTCGATATGGATGGCCGCGGCTCCCGAGCGCTCGAAGTCGCGCACCGTACGGTAGGTGTTGAGCGCGGTCTCTCCGCCCTGATCGGCGTCGCAGATCAGGGGAATGTCGACCGCGTCGCAGATGCGCCGGGCCTGCTCGATGATCTCGCTCGGTTGGATCAGCCCGTGGTCGGGGATGGCGTGGTGCATGGCGCCCAGCGCATGGCCGCCGATGTAGACGGCCTCGAAGCCCGCCATCTCGGCCATGCGCGCCATTGCGGCGCTGAGCGCCTCCGGCGCAAGGATCTGGCCCGGCGCGACGAGCATTTCACGAAAACGGCGGCGCATAGCGGCCATGGCGGCGTCCCTCTCCTGCGCGGCGGCGGCCCGCGCGTCAGTCGATGACACTACGGGGTTTGCGCTGCGGGCGCATGAGGCCAAAGTAGGCGTGCGGCGTACGCCGGGCGAGCGAGGACACCATGAAGGACCTTCCCATGCAGGGTTTCTCCTACTTCCTGGAGGGGATCAAACCGGTCGGCACCGAAAGTTCTTCTCTGGTCAGTTCGTCCAAATACTTGAACGAGGCGGCGATCCGCGACTGGCTGGCCTCGCACTTCCTGCGTCGAAACGGACCCGACCTGCCGACGGCGAGCGACACCTCGAACGGTCTCGTCCAGGCGCTGGCGCGCATTCGCGACTACGACGCCCTGGACCGGCTGATCGCGGAGGAGAAGGAGAAGAGCCCGAAGTTCCGCGCCTGGCTCGAGGAAAAGCCGCTCTGTCGCCATACCATCCCGGACTTCGGCAAGTACGAGCCGGGAACGTTTGGTCACATCTATTACCGCCACATCATCGACAACAACTTCCAGCTTAACCTGGGGTGGAAGTTTCCGGAGGGCGAATCGGATCGCGAGTACATCCTGTTCCGCTCGGGCCAGATCCACGATTTCGAGCACATCGTCACCGGCGGCCAGTTCAACACCTTGGGCGAGCTTCTGCCGTACTTCGTTCGACTGACGAACCTGCACGCGAACATGAGCGCGGAACTGGCCTCCGCCCTCTTCCCCATCCACGTCTTCGGCGGCTTCCGCATGGTGTTCCGCTCGGCCCTGCATTATCCGCAGACTTGGCTCGCCGTCGTCGATCTGATGCGGCGCGGCATGGACATCGGGCTGCACTCCGAGTGCCTCCTGATGGCGAACTTCGAGCGCGCCTTCCATTTGACGCCGGCCGACGCGCGGGAAGCCCTCGGCGTGCGGCGCGCCGAGGACGTCGACACCGAAGCCGTCTCGCGGATCTTCGATGATCTGCGCGCGCCGGCCTGACGCCGGTCGCACCGCTGTTCGATCAGGGCTCCAGGTAGATCGGCGACTACTCTTCCGGCGCGATCGTCAGCACCAGCCCGTCCTCGCTGTCGGACAGCTTGAGCTGGCAGGCCAGCCGCGCACCGGGGCCGGCGCCCAGGGCGTCCAACATCTCCAGCTCGTCCTCGCTCGGCGCCGCGATGCGGGCCGCATCGGCCAGTTCCAGCAGCACGAGGCAGGTTCCGCACGACAGCTCTCCGCCGCACGTCCCGATGGTCACGTCGATCCTATCGCGGAGCACCGGCATGAGCGGCTCGCCACTGCGCACGCGCAACTCTCGCAAGGCGCCCTCACGATCGGTCACCTTCAATACCAACTCGCTCAAAACCGCTGGACCTCCTGAACCCTTGATATGCAATCTTGAAGCCCGCTTCGCCCGGTTGAGCCTGCGAGCAAGGCGCCGCCGCGAGACCGGGGCGACAACAGGGTCATGGGCGATTGCAGCCGAAACGTCAGGGGGATGCAATAGGCCGCGCCGCCGGGCCGGCCGGCGGAGCGAAGAAAACGAATCCCAGTCGGCCTGCGCCTGCGCCCGGTCTTCATCCGGAGACGCGCGCGCGTTGCAGGAAGCTGGCGCGATCCACTTTTCCGCTGGCGGTGCGGGGCAGGGGATCGCGCGTGATGAAGATCTGGCGCGGCGTCTTGTAGATCGCCAGCCGCGCCCGGCAGTAGGCCTTGATCTCGTCGGCGTCCAACTCCGCTTCGGGCCACGGCACGACCGTGACGACGAGCCGTTCGCCGAGGCGGTCGTCCGGAACGCCGTAGGCGATCGCCTCCTTGATCTTCAAATGGTCGTGGAGGACGCGCTCCACTTCGGCGCAATAGATGTTCTCGCCCCCCGAGATGACCATGTTCTTCTTGCGGTCATGGATGGTGAACACGCCTTCGGCGTCGACCACGCCTATGTCTCCCGAGGCGCACCAGCCGTCGCGCAGCGCCGCGCGGGTGGCCTCCGGATCGTCGATATAGCCGCTCATGACGGCGGCGCTGCGGACCCACAGCTCGCCCGACTCCCCTACCTCGGCCTCGGCGCCGTCGTCGCGCCGGACCGACACCTCGACCGTCGGGCAGGCCCAGCCGCAGGTCTCGGGACGCTCGAGGTAGGGTTCGCCGCTGATCGAGCAGGCCCAGCCCGTGTTCTCGGTCTGGCCGTAGGTGTTGGTGACCAGCGCCCGGGGCATCCGGGCGCGCATCTCGGCCACCAGGGCCGGGTTGAGGGCCGCGCCGCCGTTGGCCACGAAATGGATGGCGCCGAGGTTCTGCGCCCCGGCCCTGGGCGAGCGCAGCATGTCCCAGAGCATGGTCGGGACGAAGCCGACCCGCGAGAGTCCGAGTTGCTCGATCATGTCAAAGGCGACATCGACGTTCCACTTGTCGACGATGTGGAAGGTGGCGCCGACGCACATGGCGCGCAGCACCGGGGTCATCCCGCTGAGGTGGAACATCGGCGAGAGGATCACGACCGGCGAGATCATCGAGCGGCGGTCGGGCGCCAGGCTTTCGCCCCGCTCCTCCTCGAAACGCAGGTCCTGCAAGGCGCCCATGAGGGTCGACAGGGTGATCGCGTGCGCCAGGGCGCCGTGGCTCAGAATCGCGCCCTTCGGGAAGCCGGTGGTTCCGGAGGTGAAGAGGACGACGGCTGCGTCGCCCGGCTTGACTGCGGCGGAACGCAGGTCCGGCGCCCCATCGGGCGCGGCGAGCGTGGCGAAATCCGCGACCGCTCCGAGGCGCAGGGAGTCAGGGCCGGCGCCGATCAGGATCTTCGGGATGGCCATCGGCTCGCTGTCGGCGGCCAGGATCTCCGCCCGCTCGCGGTCGATGATCGCCAGGGTGCAGCCGGCCGTGGTCATGGCGCGGCGCATTTCTTCGGCGGCCCCGCGGCTGTTGATCAGCGCCGCCACGGCGCCCAGGCTGGTGATCGCGATGACGCTTATCGCCCACTCGATCCGGTTGCCGGTGACGATGGCGACCCGCGCGCCGTGGGCCACGCCGAACCGCGAGCTCAGCGCCCCCGCCAGGGCGGCGGCCCGGGCGAGAACCTCCGCATAGGTGAGGCGCACATCGTTGTGCACGGCCAGCGTCCGCGTCCCGAAGGCGGCGGCCTGTTCATAGATATCGACCAGGGTGCGGGGCGCGCCCTTGAACACCTCCTGCGGAATCCCGCCGACATCCACCACCTCGAGTTCGAACGGCTTGCCGGGTCCGATCAGGCGCTCGACGAGAGGGTCGCGGAGATTCGGGCGGGCGGCGGGAGGAGCTTCGGGGTCTCGCATCTGCTCACACTAAACGAGGGAGGTGTCCGGCACGTCGTATATGACGTGGAGCGCGTTTCAGGCGCTTTCCCTCACCAGCCATGTTTGAGCTTGCTATGCGGAAGAGAGAAATCTTTCGCGTTCGCGTGAAATGGACCGTGCCCGTGGCGCCGCTACTCGATGCCGAAGACGCGCGCGGCGTTCTCCCGCAGGAACAGCGGCCAAACCTCGTCCTTGAGGGGGAGGTCCTGCAACTCCGCGAAGATCCGGTCGAGAGACAGGCCGGCCGGAAAGTAGCCCGCGTACATGATCTTCTTGGCGCCGCGCGTGTTCGCGTAGTCGACTATGGCCTTCGGGTAATGCTTGGGCGCGAAACCGCTCGTGCAATAATAAAGGTTGGGATACTTGATCATCAGCTTGACTGCGAGCTCTTCCCAAGGCTCCGAGCCGTGGCGCATGACGAACTTCAGCTCCGGGAAGAACCAGCAGACCTCGTCGATCAGTTCCACCTTCTGCGTGCGCAGCGGCATGCGCGGACCGGGCACGCCGACGTTGACGATGATCGGCAGATCGAGGTCGATCGCGGCCGCGTAGATCGGATACATCTCCCTTTCGTTGATCGCGACCTGCGGCATCGACGCCGCGGGGAAGTAGGTGAGCGCCTTGACGCCGTGCTCCGCCTTGGCCTGCCGGATCCGTCGGACCTCCTCCATTCCCTTGCTGGGGTCGACCGCCGTCGAGAAGATGAAGCGATCCGCGTAGTGCGCCTTGACCTCGGGGTGGCGCAGGGCGTCGGACAGGGGAATGAGCGCCTTGGCGATCTTGTGCTTGTCCAGCTCGGCGACGATGGCCTCGACGTAGCGGCTGGGGTCGGCGCCCAGGGAAGGAACGTTTTTGAACATGTAGCCGGCCGGCATCGCCGTCGATTGCGAGCCTGCTTCCCGGATCATCGCCCCCATCGACTTGTAGGCCGCCGCGTTGTGCTCGTCGGTCGGAATATTGACCATCAGATCGATGGCATAGACGTCGTTCGGAAGTCCCATGGCCTTGTCTTTCTATTCGATGTCTTCCGCCAGGCGGGCCCGGCGCCCGTGGCTTACTCGGCGGTGACGGGTTGGTCGGGACTCTCGAAGTCGTAGAACCGCGCGTACTGCTGGCGATAGGAGCGGATCGGGCCATCACCCTTCACCAATTGCGGGTCGGGCAGGAAGCGCTTGCGCTGCCAAATCGGGATGTCCTGCTCCAGTTGCTTGAGGAGGTCGCGCAGTCGCGCCGCGGTGACCCGCATCTTGCCCTCGCTGAGTTCCGGGGGGTGATAGAACTGCCAGCGGATGCAGGTGGTCTCGGAATCCACCGGGGTGGTCTGCTGGACGAGCAGGACGTCGGTCACGTCGGTGAAGCGGGTGAACGACTGGCCCGGGCCCACCGCAGAGACGTCGATCTTGCCGAGCATCGGCCCCCTGGGCGTCGGCATCTCGGTCTCCACGACATTGCGCCTGGACCATCCCTCCAGCTTGAACTCCGTGTCCGGCGGCCCCTGCGTGCCATGCACCGAACGGAAGTGGGCCGAGTCCGTCGAATTCTCCGTGATCTCCTGGATGTGGATATTGATCGTCCATTCGTGGCGTCCCGCCGCCACCCAGCCATCGGTCTCGACTTCCGGCGCGACCACCACGTCCCACTTCGGCGCCGCGCCGCGGGGGTGGTACCAGACGAACACCACGCCATTTCGCTCCTCGAGCGGCCAGGTGCGGATGCAGGCTCGCTTGAGCTTCGGCGGCACCAGGTCGGAGTAGGGGATGCCGCTGACGCCGCCCTCCCGGTTGAACGCCCAGTGGTGGAAGGCGCATTGAAGGTTTTCGCCGACAACTGTGCCCAGGCCGAGATGCGAGCCGAGATGCGGGCAATAGGGATCGAAGGCGCTCAGGACGCCGCTTTCACTTCTCCAGACGACGAATTCCGTCCCGAAGCAGGCGATCTCCTTGACCTGGGTCGCAGCGATTTCATCCGACATGGCGATCGCGAACCAGCCAAACGGGATTGGCAGTTGCTCGTAGCCTCGGGTCGCAGTGCTGATCGTGTTCATACTCGGATCTTTCCACTTCGCGTTGTCCGCTTTCAGTCCGCTGAGGAGCGGATTTCCATACCTTCGTTCAGGCGCCCATCGGCATCTTTTCGAGCGGCGCGCCGCCGGATGCGCGCGCCCCAGTGCGGATGCAGAACCCTCGCGCCGGGACGCCGGGGTGAACCCAGCACAGCTCCGGCGGCGGCCAGATCAGGACGGGGTGGGGGCGGAGGCGCCACGTCGTGACAGCTCGCTCGCGACCCGAACCGGGAGCCGGATGGTTTCGGCGACACGCCGGCGTTCCCGCCGCCAAGAGCGACTTTGCGGCCGCCTATGAGTTGCGCCATTTCAAGCCAGAACACCGCCTCCAACCCCAAAATTCCGGTCACTGTTAGGCACAAGCCGACGCCCATGGCAAGGCGGGCCGCCGAACCCGGGATGCTTGCGTCGCGCGGCTTCCCCGAGCGTCTCCTGTCTGGTGCGCGTCGCGAAACTTGCGCCCTCAAATTCGGTTGCGGATGTCCTCCCACTCGCGCTGTAGTGTCGACTGGTGTTCCGGGGCGGCGACGGCGATGAGCTTCTGGGCGCGAGCTTCCAGCGGCAGGTCGCGGATTTCCGCCACGCCATGTTCGGTCACCACCGTGTCGATGAGATTGCGGGGGATCGAAACGGTGGGCGCGCCGAGCCGGGCTACGATACGTGACCGGCCCTTGGCGGTTGCGGGCAGGGCGACGATGGACCGGCCGCCTGCCGAAAGCTGGGCGCCGGCGATGAAGTCGGGCGCACCCCCCATGCCGCTTGCGAGCCGGCCGTTCCTCCACTCCAGATTGGCTTGCCCGAAGAGGTCGACCTCAAGGGCCGAGTTGATCGCCGTGAAACGATCGAGCTGCGCCAGGGCGCGAGCTCCGTGCGTCTGCGGAGTGCTCGCGAAGGCAAGGCCCTCGGCGGAGCCAAGCCAGGTGTAGAAGGCTGCGGACCCGATGGCGACGCCCGCTACGTGGCCGTCAGGCGCAAGCGCGCCCGCCTGGTGCAGCGTCATGTACTCGTCGCTCACCATGCCGGAGTGAACGGTGAGATTCCGCCGCGACGTCAAAGCCGCGAGCGCCGCGGCGGGCGCCCCGCCGAGACCGGCCTGCACGCAGGCCCCGTCCTCGACCAGGTTCGCCACCTGCTCGGCGATCTGCTGAAGCACCGGCGACGTCGCGCCGGGCGGAACGGCGAGGGGCGGGTGATCGCACTCGACGACGATGTCCGCCATAGCGAGGGGGACGGTCAGTCCGCCGGGCGGGCGAGGCAGCGAGGGGTTCACGTAGGCGATCCGGAAGCGCGCGTTGCGCCAGGCAATGGGCGCGAAGTCCGCGGCCGGACCGAAGGAACTGATCCCGGAAGCGTCGGCGGGGGTAAGTTGAACGACGGCCACCTCGGGCGGGCGTCGCTCGAGGTAGGCGGCGAAGCCGGTGTAGGACACCGGAAGCACGTCCACGCGGCCGAGCTCGAACGAGGCGCGCAGGTCTTCCGGCAGCAGCAGCGTCGTCATGCGGGCGTCGGGGTGCAGGCCCGCGTAGTCGAACCTGTTCACACCGGGAACGAAACTACCGATCAGGTTCAGCCCTGCGGCGCGATCCGGTTGGGCGGCGAGCAGCTGCGAGAACGCCACCGGCTCGACGCTTCCTGCGGAGAGGTAGGCCCGCCGGCCCGGGCCGAGCGCGCTCAAAACCTTCTCGTCACTCGGACTCAAACGCGGGCTCCAGGGCATGATGTGCAACGGGGAAACGACATATCTCTTTGTCGCCCACCCACGTCAACGTGACGCTTGAGCGCCGCAGTGCAGCCGACTAGTAAACAGCTCAATGTCAGTAGAAGGCGGGATTTGATGATTTTCACGCAAGACCAACTTGCGATCCGCGAGGGCGTCGCCCGCGTGTGCGCGGCGTACGGCGATGACTACTGGCGCGCGCTCGATGAAACGGGCGAGTATCCGGCCGCCTTCGTCGCGGACATGGCGCGCGGCGGCTGGCTGGGGATCGCCATGCCCCCGGAGGTCGGCGGCGCTGGACTGGGCCTCGTCGAAGCCGCTCTGATGATGCAGGCGGTGACCGAATCCGGCGCCGGCTTTTCCGGCGCTTCGGCCATTCACCTGAACATCTTCGGACTGATGCCGCTGGTGAAGTTCGGCAGCGAGGGCCAGCGGCGCGAACACCTGCCGCGCGTGATCTCGGGCGAGGAGAGCGCGTGCTTCGGCGTCACCGAGCCCAACAGCGGCCTCGACACCGCAAGCTTGGAAACCCGCGCCGAGCGCACCCAGGACGGCTGGGTCATCCACGGCCGGAAAATCTGGACCAGCAACGCCCAGAACGCGACAAAGATTCTGCTTCTCGCCCGCACGACCCCGAAGGATCAATGCGCCAAGCCGCATCAGGGCCTCTCGTTGTTCTACACCGACCTGGACCGCAAGTATTGCGAGGTGAAACGCATCCCCAAGATGGGGCGGAAGGCAGTGGACTCCAACGCCGTGTTCATCGACGGGCTGCCTGTGGCAGCCGACGACCTCGTCGGGCAGGCGGGGAAGGGATTCAATTACCTGCTCCATGGCCTCAATCCTGAGCGGATCCTCTTTGCTGCGGAGGCGGTCGGCCTTGGCCGAGCGGCTTTGCGCAAGGCGACGCAGTACGCCAAGGACCGTGTCGTGTTCGGCCGGCCGATCGGGCAGAACCAGGGAATCCAGCACCCGCTCGCAAGGTGCTGGGCGGAACTGGAAAGCGCGAACCTGATGGCCTTCGAGGCGGCCGCGATGTACGACGCCCAGCAGGAGTGCGGCGCTCACGCCAATGCGGCCAAGTATCTGGCCGCCGAAGCCGGCTTCAACGCCTGCGAAACGGCGGTCCTGACCCACGGCGGGATGGGTTACGCCAAGGAATACGACGTCGAGCGCTACTTCCGGGAGGCGATGATCGCCCGTATCGCCCCGATCAGCCGCGAGATGATCTTCAACTATATCGGCGAGCGCGTCCTGGGTCTGCCGAAAAGCTATTGATAGCCGTTGACGCCGTAGATGAGCGCGCGGTCAGGCCCGGTGCGTCGGCTGCGCGGATGCAGCGTAGATGGCCCTGATGTCGGGCTGGCCGGTGTGCGCGGTCAGCCCGCCGTCGACGACGATGTTGGCGCCGGTCACGTAGGAGGCGCGCGGGCTCGCGAGGAAGCAGATGACTTCGGCGATTTCCGCGGGGGTGGCCGCGCGCTTCATCGGCACCGCGGCGATAAATGCGGCCTCCACGAGCGGCGGTACGGCCTGGGTGAGCGACGTGCGGGTATAGCCGGGACTCACGGCATTCACGCGCACCCCCTGGGCCGCGTAGTCGATGGCCAAATTCCGCACCAGGCCCAACAGCCCGGCCTTGGCCGCGTTGTAGGCGGTGAAGCCGTAGTCGGCCGCCATGCCGGAGATCGACGCGGTGCACACGATCGCGCCGCGCCGCGCGATCAGCGCGGGCATGGCTGCACGACAGGCGAGGAAGACCGCATCCAGATCGATCGCCATCACCTTGCGCCACTCATCCGGATCGATCTCCGTCGCCCGCCCGAGCGAACCGATCCCGGCGTTGTTGACCAGCACGTCGAGACCGCCGAGCGTCTCGATCGCCGCCGGCACCATGGCCTCGGTTTGGTCGCGCTCGGCGAGGTCGACCTTATGCGGCACGACCATGTCGCCGAGGTCCCTGGCGAGCGCCTCGAGCGCGCGCTCGTCGCGGTCGGCAGCAAACACGCGGGCGCCGCCAGCCGCCAACAGCCTGGACACCGCCGCTCCGATGCCGCTTCCGGCGCCGGTGACCAGCGCCAGCTTACCTTCGAATTCCATGAGCGTTTCTCCGTTGCGACCGACGTTCATGCACAGTAGCGGACCAGCACCTTGGCCGCTCGATCGGCGTGTTTGGCGGTCTCGAACGCCGCCATGACGTCGCCGCCGTCGAAGCGGTGGCTGATGATCGCGTCCACATCCACCGCACCGCTCTCGAGCATGGCGATCGCTTCCGGGAACTCGGAGGGGTAGCCGAGCGCCGCGGTGAGGACGAGTTCCTTGGCCAGCACCATCTGGAAGTCCACGGGCACGGGCTTCTTTTGCACCGCCACGACGCAGATCATCGCGCCAGACCTGGCGTAACCGACGATCTCGGGAATCAGCGGCGCGCCGGAGGCTTCGAGAAAATGCGTTGTCTGCGGCGTCTCTCGCCCGAAGACGTGCGTCGTCCCGTGCAGGCCCGCCAGGGCCTCGGCGGGAGAGCGTTCGCGGGGATCGAGCGCCGCGCGTGCGCCGAGGCGCAGGGCGCGCTCCAGGCGGAATGCGGAGATATCGAAGATCACGATGTCCTCGACGCCGTGTCGCCTCAGCGCCGCCAGCGACGCCAAACCGATCGGCCCGGCTCCGAAAATCGCCACCTTGGCCCCGGGCTGGGCGCCCAGCTGGTTTGCCGCGTGCAGCCCGACGGCAAGCGGCTCGACGATCGCACCCGCCTCCAGGGAGAGGCTCGCGGGCAGGAGCAGCAACGAGGCCGGACGACTCGCCACATCCCGCACCAGCAGGCGCTCGGCGAATCCGCCCTCCGGAGCGCCGTTGCCGATCATGTTCACCAGCGGGTTCAGGATGACGCGATCCCCGAGCGCGACCGTGGTGACCTCCCCGCCCACCTCGACGACCGTGCCGGAGAGTTCGTGTCCAAGCGGAAAGGGCGCGCTCGTGGGGCCGGTGAGCCCGCCGGTGGCGACGTAGCCGAGATCGCTGCCGCAGACCCCGGTTGCGCCGACCTGCAACACGACGTCCCGCGCGCCGGCGCGCGGCGTCTCGACGTCGCACAAGCGCAGATCGTCGGGACCGAAGACGAAAGGAACTTTCATGACACCACCTCCAGCAGGCTCAACCGTGCGCGCCGATCGGTTCCGGCACGGTTCTCTTGTAGTCCGCCGGCAAGCCGAAGTCGGCGACCTGGAAGATCGGCGCGTCCGAATTCTTTTTGATCGCCGCCTCGGAGTCCTTCATGCCGGCTACGTGCTCGATCACCTAGGCCTCGATGAAATGATCGGTGCGGCTTTCCATGCTGACGACCATGCCTATCGCACCGCGCGCACGCCCATTAGAGCTGACGCACACTGGTGATCACCAACTTTGACGCCGCGAAACCCGGCGCGGCGATTGTCGCCAAGGAGAAGTCATGAAGAGATGGATCCACCGGCCCGAAGGGTCGAACTGGGGCGATTTCGGAGAGGACGACCGGCTTGGTCGCCTCAACCTCGTGACCCCCGAGCGCCGCCTGCGAGGGGTAGCCGAAGTGAAGGAGGGGATCGCCTTCGCGCTCAGCCTGCCGCTCGACTTCCCGGGCGGAACCGAGCTCTCCCATGGTTCACGGCAGCCGCCGAAGCTGTTCGCGTCGAACCGCGGCGGGAACGCATCCTACCACTCCGAACTGAGCCGCGCGTTTCCGGGCTCGTGTGACCTGTCCTGCGACGACGGCGTCACGCTCTACACCCAATACTCGACCCAGTGGGATTCGTTGGCCCACTGGGGCCAGGTCTTCGACGCCGACGGCGATGGCGAAGGCGAGCGGGTCTACTACAACGGCTACCGCGCCGGCTCGGATCTGCTCGGGCCGGATCAGGAGGGCGGCCCCCACGCGGGCCCCCTGGGCCTGGAGCACATGGCCGCTTCGGCGGTGCAGGGGCGTGGCGTGCTGGTCGACCTGCACCGGCTGTACGGCTCAGAGCGGGTGCAGGTGGGCTACGACCGGCTGATGCGGGCGCTCGACCTCCAGCGCGTCGAGGTGGCCACGGGCGACTTCCTGCTTCTCTACACCGGGTTCGACGACGCGCTCCTGGGCATGAACAAATCGCCCGACGCGCAGGTGCTGAACCGGTTCGGCGCTGTTCTCGACGGCGGCGACGCGCGGCTGCTGCAGTGGATCGCGGACAGCGGGGTC
>Ga0307513_10000078_pt1 | contig 134094 bp, 122 predicted proteins | sample 15_EM_MG_FD_202174 | JGI IMG/M metagenome (GOLD analysis project Ga0307513, IMG submission 202174) | Populus trichocarpa ectomycorrhiza microbial communities from riparian zone in the Pacific Northwest, United States - 15_EM | ecosystem: Host-associated > Plants > Roots > Unclassified...
GCCATGCTTCTTAAGGCAGCCACTATTCCTCTCAAAGGCTAACCCCGTGGCGAATTCGCTCTTTCGGGGATAGTAACTACCATACCGGGAATGGTGGCGGGTCGAGTTTACCCAGAATCTACGGTAGGGCACTACGAAACGACGCGAGTATATATCATAAAAGGATCAGTAACAAGCAATCTTTTGTTACTCTAGTTTAACGAATTCACCTCGCCCTCCAACTACCCTTGTCCCTCACCACCCCGGTTTATGAGACTGTACAGCACTGCACTAGTACAGCAAGATTAGTTACTTTCCCGATTATGTATGTCTCACCAGTTGTACAGTACTCGGGGCAGGGGTAAAATCCGTGAACACTGGGGTGGTGATTGGCGACAAGCTCGATAGCCAAATATTCGAGGGTAGCCATTCAGCAGGCTGGAAAATCAAAATCCGCCAATTATTATCTCTAAAGTGTTCACGGAATTTCCCCTCTTTTAACATACTCGTACCAATGCATGTGCACATGTCCTATAACCCTCGTTCCCACCCCTCCAAAATCTGGGTCGCGTATCAACCCTGGTATCCGAGTACAACGTACAAATATCAGCTCACCATCCACGTATTGGTTCTTCCCGAAATCAACACTCTTTTCTTTAAAAATAAAAATAATACCCCCCCTAGGGATACAGTAGTGTACGGAGTAGACTAGAGATTTTTGCGTTTGAGATCAGAGTGAATTTCTTCTCTTCTATCCCGGTTGCGGTGGGATGTTGGGATTTGAGCTCCGCCCCAGGGCTCCCGATTTACCCTGCCTGCGGCTGTTGTGTAATTTAGGTTGCCCAGTCTGAGACAACAAAATCCGCGGCCAGGCACACTCGCCCCAGATAATGCAACAGCTAGCCATTTCGGGCTATGAATATCAATTTTTCACCTCTCAAGTGACTCAGCAGGGTAGCATCCATTAATCTCCAACGAATCACAATAACCTCACTCTCCCAGAACAGGACTAGCCGGGCAGCTGCAAATTCACAAATTTTCCAAGGGAAAGGGTAGGAAAGTGGAAGAGCGTTTTTTTTTTGTGTGAGGGGTGCTTTTTTGTGGAACGGCGCCTTGCTTGGTAAAATCCGTTTACTCACACAGGCGATGCGAAAGCCACAAAAGCCATGATACTCTACTGTAGAAAACTTCAGAAGCATATTTCGAAAGATCAGTAAGGCGAGGTTGACTCCCGTCTGTCTTAGGCCTCCACCGCGCCGTGTTCCGCGATCAAGAAATCAATGGATAGAATGCCCGCTAGCGCCAGGCGAGAATACAGACCCGAGCACCCGCACCACGGCCTCCAATATCCGCGGGGCTGAGAGGGTTGATCGCTAAAAAAGCAGGCCCCAGGGGGGGGGGCGGGAAACTACACTTATATATATGCACTCAAATGAGCGACCAGGGAATATCAGTCAACTGTAGGTGTCAGCCTTTGGATGTTATCTGAAAGCCACTATCCGCCAATGGAGTGCAAGATGGGGGTCAAGGAATATCAAGGATGCCTTAGCGCATTAAGACCATAAACCCACGTGCAAGGGTGGGAAACCATCAACAAGAACAGCCAGGGATATATGGCTAGTTGGCTTCAAACAACTGCTCCATTGCCTGCCCCCCCGCGCCTTGTACTGTACACGACATTGACTTCTGCGAACTCTGTACGTAGGCGGCGCCCCCAAACACAATCCAAACCCCAATACATATACAAGCATAACTATTTAGCTACTTCGGATATTCCTGGGACGGTCTGAAACAGTAAACTTCGTAGCCAGGCGTGATGGCCAGACTGGGTAGCAGTTGGCTGTACAGTCAGGAAATCGGATTTTTCTGTCTTTCAAACGCTCAAATGACTCATCACTTTGGGTCGGCTTAAATATTCTCTACTCGAGCGCACCTAACCTTCCCCAAACAGGCTTGGCCTGCATAGCCACGAATCTTCCCGTCCCGGACCCAAGAGATAGCATCATGTCGCCTGATATATATATCCAGTCCACCGGTACTCGAGGAGGGTTTCCGGTACCTCTATTAAATATTTAGAGATGTAAGCACTAAATTCAGTACCGTATTTTCTCGTGTCTTACGGTTTTTTGCCAAGCCGGTGCCTGGAGTCTGAAATGGGCCCTCAAATCCCTCCAGCCAGCATAGTAACCAAGGTGTGGGTTTTAGGAGTCTACAACAATGCGGCTGAGTGATCGTCTGCAAGGGTTGTGTGCCCAATCTTGGGCAAAAACCGGTCTTGGCAAAAAACCGTATAACACGAAAAAATACGGTACCGGTACCCAGGTAGCAAAACGGCTAGATGCCACACCTAACATCCAACACGGGCAAAAAACAACTACCGTACGACAACAACAACGGCAGCAATTATAACAGCCAACCTGGAGCACCAGCACATCAACCTCCCAACTTTCCAACTTTCCAACTTTCCAACACATCAAAGACATACCAGGAAAAGGCCACAAAGAAGACCAACCAATAGGCTCATTAACTGCACTTTCCTCCTCTTGTGTCAAAGTGCCGTTTGAAGGGGCATTCCACGCGGCAGAGTGGGCTCGTACCTGCTTTTGCTTGATGATTAGTAATCCTGAAGAGCAGTTGACCGGTCTTCCTATGAACAGGGGTGGATCATGAATTCAGGGTACAGAGCAGGGGTGGTCATCCTCTATTGTGAAGGCAACTTTGCAACACCAGAAAAGTAGGCGTTCCAATCAAGGGTCGTGGGCAACGGGCACCATATGCTATTCGGTTCTTTAGTTCTTACTTTGTTGAACCTAATAGCCGTGATTTAGACAAAATTATGGTACATTCTTGCAAGCGCCGTACCACTGCTCTCTAACATCTGATCCCTGCTCTGTACCATGAATTCATGATCTGCACTTGTACTCGGGGGCGCATGAAAGTTTTTTGCACTTTGTGGTGCAGTTCGGTACAAACTGACAGTGCTGGTTAGGTGTGAGCCATGCCAGACTAGTCCTATCACCTTATGCCAAGCTGCGCCACAAAACTTTAACCACTTTCGTGCGCCCCCGAGTACAGCACCCGAGTACAAGGAAGTTCTTAGTTCTTGCGTTACGTTACACCGCCATCTGGCAGCTGTAACCTTACTCTTCCTCAACAGCCAGTGCACAGCCTTGGTATTCTACACTCCCGCCTGAAAAGCCACGCTGGTACATTCATGTAGTCGTGGCTTCTGCCCGACTGGACATACTACGCCAGCCACAACTACATGAATGTACCAGCGTAGTTACGAGAACTTTCCAAACGCGAGCGTATGTGGTTCAGAGCTGAGAAAAGCGTTGTGGCTACTTGACGATTTACAAAGTATCATATTAGGATGTATTGGAGCTGATATGTCCCAGGCTCCCAGCTTGCAGAACCTAAGAGTTCAAATCTTGGCGCCAATTCATCTGAATGATATCATACTCTATGAATGGCCAACCCGCTAGCTGAGGCTTAGCGTCAGCTTGGCGAGTCCTGCCAACCCCCTACGGTATCATAGCTTGGCAGCTGGGTGACAGTGGAATGAGTATGTATCATAGACCAATATCCCAAACCCCTCAAATATTCATTCCCCACCCAAACCCACATACTGGCCTACACCAGCTGGGTACTTACCACACTCTGGTTTGCACCATATTGTTGCTGGCACAGCTGGTGTAAAACCTGACCTGTATACTAGTAGCCTAGAATTCAAGTTTGAGGAGGCAACCAATTTGTGAGATCATAGTACAATCTGCTGGTGAAGGAAATATCTCACTATGGCCAGTTACAGTATTAGAAAACATCTAGACAGTCAAAGCACACTGTGTTGTTGCTGTCCTGGGGTAGTCGAATTCCCCAGGTCTTGCTACCCACCTAAGTGTTCAAGACCTTTTAGTGAAGTGAAAATAACCCGTTTTCCTACCATCTAGGCCTCCTTGCGCAAACTCTCCACTACTGGTATTTTGCAAACCCACCCCTTTGCACTACATTCTTTAAGCAAGATAAGGGGATCTTTGGTAGAGCATTTTTGAACCTTCAACCATAGACATACTGGAAAAGCCCAATCACGCCAGGCCAAACAGCCCCAAACCACCCACAACATCATGCGCCCATCCTTCCGAGTCAGAAAGACGCGCCGACTTCCTAATCCTAAAGTTACCCTACTCGTAAAATCCCAGAAATAGCGAATATAAAGAGGCTGTGCGCGGCCGAAAACTCCCCTACCGAAAAGCTCCGCCCAGATCCGGATCACTACAACAACCATACAATAACAAACCTTGTTTCTACAGAGCTCTCGGGGGGGGGCGTCGTTTTTCTCCTAATTCCAGGCACTTTTAGCAGAGAGGTAGATCAGGCTATCACCACTCTGATCAGCCCGGATACCGCCTATTAAAGGAGTAGGCTCATTTACGGAAGGTCTACCTAGCCAACCAATGAATCTCACCTTCTTCGAGCTGAAGATAGCCCACTTCTACCACTTCTTGCAGCTAAGAGGTCGAAGAAGAGAATCAATGCTTGAAATATTGGCTAGGGGTTAAGAGGTCATATTAGTCGACCCAATTATATTCATCATGCGCAGGGCATAAAGGAAAGTCAGCTGCGCCAGAGAATTCAAAAACCTCACAGTGAATTGCTCAGAGATTAAAGGAAGTGAAATGAACTATCATAGGTCAAGTTTCGGAATCCAGCGAGGCTCCTACTGAAACCACCCGCTCTCTGAGCGTGCCTGGTATTCCACTATCCAGCAGACCCCTATCTAGCAGTAGGCTAAAGTACACTGCAAAGTTTACGGCCATGATCAAGGGCATCATACCATCAAAATCCTCCTAAACACCCTACCACCCAGCCGAGTTAGTTTTGGGGGAGGAGTAACTTTGACTCCACCTAGCTCCTCCCTCGTCTTCTTAACAAGAATCTACTCAGTCCCGCCTTGATTGACCAGTGCATAATATACGATATACCCCAATGCTAGTCCCCCATACTTAAAGCTAGAACTCAAATGTTTTTCTCGTAGCCCTTGCCTATGTCTAACTCTACCTCCTCTTCTTCTAGGATTTAGGACATAAACAATGGTTTCTTCATCCACAAAAGCATACCAATTCCTGGCCCCTTTCTATTCTGTCCTTTTCTCCAAAACACTCTCTTCTAGATATTAGGAGCTTAAAACTTGCTTTTGAGATGATCTTTCCAACAAATGCTCTACACAAATCAATATTCCCCTTTTTCTACCCGGAACGTTACACAAGATAAGAAGCTATAATACGTCGCACTAAACTAAATGGGGCCCAACATTGGTACTACCGCACAGCCTGCTTGCGCGGCCGAGTTGAAGCCGGATGCTTAACGTGGTAATTCCCATACAAAGTGTCCGACTTCAATTCTGCCGCGCAAGTACTGTCTTTCCTTTTTTATGTTAGTAATCTTGGTTATTCGTATCTTCTTATAGTATAGGTATTTCCATCCCTCACTTCAGCTCTTTCCACCATACGGCAGGCTGAACAGTTGACTTGGAGATGCCTAAGTAGCTAGGAATTCTGTCATACTCCCTACCTGTATGCTTATACAGGGCGTAAATTTTACGATTCAGGTCTTTCCCAGCCGCTCACACTGGTCACAGTCAAGGTAGTTGTTGCAGCGACAGAGTCTTCCAGCATCACCCGCAGGGCATCACTGCACCCACCGAGACCGGCCCAACTTCACTAAGCAAAGGGACAATTCCCACAATCCACAAGGCGGAACAATAATGATCAAAGAGAAAAATAAAAGAAAATAGCGCGATGACCCATGCTTTCAGCTCCCCGAGCAGATCTCGCTTACAAGTTAATCGCTTAGCATAATCTTTAACAAGTAATCGCCTCCTCTCGCGCGATAGCAAGCAAAAACAAAATTTATCAATGGTCGGGGACATACTACCCTCCCCAGGTAAAAATTCGCTGATCGCCGTTCACTCAATGGTGGCTACTTAGAAGTGGACCCGGCGCTGAAAATTTTGACGTTCTCTCCTCCACTCTTGCGCGGCGCCGCGCTCCGCCACGGCGGAACCAATTGCCAAAAACGAACAGAGGCAAAACTCACTTCTCACCGCATCCCCACCAGTGGGGGGAGATTCCTAACAAGGTGCCTCGGAGAGCATGTGGCCACAGGATACCGGTACTCCATCATACTAATCCAAAGCAGCAAGTATGCAGTCGCTTTCCGCTTTGCGCACAAACTCCCTCAATAGAGGGGGGGTGAGTGCGGTAGAGCAACTACCACACCAGAGAGCCATACAGGCAGAACAGAGTAGCATTCTGCCCACTCGAGAACTGGATCCCCTCCGCGGGTGCAATAAAGTAGCTCGTTGTTGGGTCTTGCCCGACTATATGCCCGGTACTGGTGCCAGTTTCCTTTGCTGCCCTACCAATGGCGACTAGAATGGCGTCGCTGCGATTCCGGGATACAAGAGACCTACTGCATCAAGCGCGGCTCTTGCTGCAGACTGACGTTACTAGATGAAATTGTCTGAGCGCTCCCGACTGTCTTACTCCCCACTTGCCTTAGCCGGATTCCACCACATACCATACCCCTGTATTAGCGAAAGGTCACAAATCGCACACTTCCTCAAGTTCGCACAATCTATAAAAGCCACCACGGTATCCATCCCTGCACATGCAGCACCCCGCATGATCGGTACCGCACTGATTGACGAAGACAGCCTTGCGCGTCCGTTCAACTAAGATTTATCCTATCAAAGCTTTGTCTCGAAATCGCAATAAAACGCCACAAGCTAGCTCTTTATAGCCAGCGCTAAGCCTTTCAGGGCTCTGATCTTGACGCAATTGCAAGTCTCTCTCCAGCCGGACCCAATTTCAAGGTAAAAGTGTCGTGTAGTTGTCGCCACTAAGGTGGTACCTGTATGGTGCCAGAAGCCGTGGAGGGGAAATGTGTGTAACCCCCTCACTCGGGTTTTTCCAACCGACATAAGGCTACCAACAAGACAGCTAGGAATCGTGGTGGGTCGAAATTTTGCACGTAAGCCACCCTGTGGTGGCGAGGGGTGATATGCACTTCCCCGACGGCTTGCGACACCTACATACAAGTATCTAGCAAGAAGTACCTGAACACAGGGATTAAAATTTGTATGGGTCATTGTCTGTGCGGGTTCAGGTCACCATACAAAATTCTGGCGCACAGACAATCCTCCATACAAATTTTTAATCCTTGTGTTCAGGTACTTCATGAGGGGGACGTGTAGACTACAGGTATTCGGTTGCCTTTTAGTTCGGAACAAAGGAAAGCACAGTATCATACCGGTAGGATACCGGTAAATACCATAGGTGGTGGCGACTCTGCCTCGAGATCAACGCAGTATCCCTGTACGGTGGGCACTCCATACAAATAATGAGCGGGCACCCCACGTTACCAGGGCATCCAACACTCTAAGCCGCTGGATAGGTTACCGTATAATACTCGAGTATGATACCAGTATTATACCTAGTAGGATGATCGCCAGTCAAACCTAACCCTCGATACAAAACCAGGGACAGCCAGCACCATGGTGATCAGCAAAACAAAGTGCGCTGTAGATAAGAGGCTTATCGGACCTTCAACCTGTCCGCCTACAGTAGAATCCCCAACCTCTCTTCTACCGCCTCCAACGAAAGATGAACCGTAGAGATCCCTTTTCCGCCCCCAAAACATAAACTCGGGCTTATGTTTGCCTTGGGCTTGGGTTAGTTTTTATTTTTGCTTATACAAGATGGCCGTCTCGTTCAGCCCCAGCGAACCTATAATCTCCAACATATCGAAATACCCGTACTATTCTTCCATTTCGCCCGAAAACCCCCCCCCGATTGGACCGTCATATCTAGCGATGTGATACGATCCTAGAATCGAAATGAAGAGAAAGCGTTAGAAGGGATATAATCGCAGGGAATCGCCTTCTGCTTCCCTAACGAAAGATAAAGATTTGGAGGAGTGAGAAATAGAATGATCCGACACACTTTCCCCAATCAGGCTGTCGAAAGGTGTTCCGTTCGCTAGAAAGCCCTACCTCACTTATTTAGAGAAGAGAACCAAATAAGCTCAAGGCGTCTCATTCTCAGTTGAACCCCCTAAAAGCTTAGCCGACTACAGGCTAGAACGGGAGCCTCATTTGCTCTAGAGGTAATTCGTGCGAACGGCGTTAGCCTTTAGTAGGGCCTCCGCCTATAGGAACAGTGCCGGCGGGCCGAGCAAAGGAGGCCCCAAAATCCCATGCATATACGCAGTAAACCGTAGCGGTTAAAGGGAAAGAGTGAGAAGGAAGTTTCTCACTTATTCTCACTATCCAACTGGACGCCCCAAAATATCTTGGGGTGTTCAAGAGCCACCTTTTGTCGAAGCAGTGCTACTCATGCGGAGTCACGGTGCTCGAGTAAAATTGTGCAGAAAAAGATACACCCTAGAGAACAAAAGCTATTGACTTTTGTGCCTTAGGCCGCCTTTCGGGGAGGGGGAGTACGTAACTAGGGAAACTTCCTACAGTCCAGGATCTAGAATTCGGAGTTTGGAAGTAAGCAGGCACCCGTGACTCATACACACATTCCGAAATCCTCAGAGGTGTTCAAGTGACACAACACTATACAGAGTCTTTATGATAGAACCTAGTTGTAGTGCCCTATTGTAGTAGAGTAGTGTGCTCTTCCTTACTGCCTTACCCATTGCCACTACTGCAGACCCACAACCCGCAGCAGTCCCACTACTGCAACATAATGAGTTATCATACGACTTATTAGTGGAAAGTAACACCCTAGCTCCAGCGAAAGAACAACGCTCCAAAATATCTAGCTTCAAAACTCTCCGAGTGAGCGACTTCGCCACGTCATATTATACCATGGATTCAATCAGAGGTCGGCTCTCAGAAGCCCTAAAAGGCTCCTGGAGAGAGACTACAGATACTAGTGTATATGGGGTATTTCGCGCAGGCCATGACCTGGCAGTACATTATGTTGCCTTAAAAGGGCCCCCTTAGAGTCCGCCATGAATCCATGATATTATACCGTATAGTAGAGGTACTGGTGCTGTAACGTAACTTAACTGCTATCAGTGGAGAAGGCCAGCATCTGTTAAGCCAATACCCATCTCCAGTAGAACGCCGTTCAGAGATGGTTTAATTTGTACGGCTCCCTAGCAGCTTAAGGGCCGCCAGACCTGCCAGACAGGTCAAGCGTATTCTCAACACCGAAGAAAATAGCACGAGATCAGAACTAGCTAATCGCAGCTAAGGCCCTTCCACTACCCCTGTACCTCAAGTATATGGGGAGGGTGCCTGAAGTGGCCTCTCCGGGACAATGCATTATCCGAAGCAAGGCATCGTAGATCCCCCAGGAACTCAAAGGGCGACTCAACCCCTGGTGCGAGACCCCTCAAAGTAAGTTTTCAAAACCTAGTGGGCAGAACCGGCGAACTACACCAGCCTTAATGCGCACCTCATCCGCCAACTACCTGGGGCCAGCCCCGATAATTTTGGCCCATGACTTACATATCTAGCCATTTAACGCAGAACCACTAGCGGCTATACCAGGATTCCTACGTGTCGTAAGTTGCCAGACTCAGTATGGGATTGGAGGCAGACCAAATCCGAACGCTGAATTCCCCAATTTAGATCCCCCTAGTGGCCACCCTAGCCAATGGGAAAACGTAAATGGACACAAAGAGATACTCAATATAGACTTTCTCCTCTAAAGCTATGATCCCAGCTTTGGTTGGTTTTTTTCGTAGCTAATGGAAGACGAAAGTGAGGTAATGGATGAAACAATTTCTCCCATCTTCAATCTTTACCAAGCAACCTTGATGACACGCAAATTGTATGGCCAAGGAAGCGCTTCGCACGAAACCCTTCATACACCAATTTCCAACCGCGGATAATATGTATACTTCGAGCCTCTTCCCCACTATCGTCAAAATACCCCTGCCTCCGTGGATAGTGATCTAAGGATGTCCAATCGGCTAGCAGCGGCCAGCGGCCCAGCCTTTTCCGTCCTTTCCGGGGGGGTGTAGAGTGTGCAACGAGTGAGAGGCAATAAACCCAGCGTCGGGAGGTTCCCCAAGCCCGGCTGAAAAGCTCCTCTTGGCCTGGAGCTGGGAGAAATCTCAAAGCGACTAAAAATCGCCCCCCAGATATCTCTCCGTTCCACACAGCCAAGCACCATAAGGTAGATTGGTGCTATTGACGGAGCCGTTGAAATCCAGTATACAGTATTGGTATAGCATTCCCAATCAGAGAAGGCGCTAACCATAGCAAAGCCGCCGGCGAGGGTCCCCACTGCCAGGCCGAAGTCCCATTTTACAGTAGCACATCATTAAAAAATGCAACCCCAATCTGTCGACATGAGTACAAGTACCAGGGGAGGTTGTATTCGCACAAGACAGGGATTATGCGGGCTGGCCAATGACCCCTGTCCAGTACTGGACAAAAATACCCCCCCCGGGTACTCGAACAAATCCTGGAGTACACAGTACTGTACCAGTACCCCAACACGTGCCAATTGCCCGTGTCTATTACTCGAGTACCGGTTGCGCCTTAACAGGTCTCAGAGTCTGATCACCTGTTGAGGTACCGGTACTTGTTGCCTATCTTTGGCGGTGAGAGACAAGGCTCAGGCAAAGTCCGTCGCCGCGCGCCAAGCCGAAAGTGGCCATCGAATAGTTACTCCTCCAATACGTAACTGACTCAGCTAATCGGTCAGATCCGGCGTAGATACCCGAGTGGCCAAGCTGTGCGAGCATCTCGCTGTGCAATTCCCCTCTTTAGATTAAAGGGGTAAATAGAGGGTATAGAAAGAAACTGACTTTCAGCCTTCCGCTATTAAGACAAATAGAATGGAAGTCATAACAAGTCTCGCCAAGAGAGGCAGATCCAACGTCCTAGCTGGACTCATTATCCCAGGTTCTATACTTGTAGCAGGCGACATCCAGCTGATGTCACAGCTAACCACTGAGCTCCAGCTCGAGCAGCTGGTCGATTCCCTACAATTCAGGGAACTAGAAAGCTAGTGCACGGTAGTGTGAAATCTTGTAGAGTACCCTAAGCAAATCGTGCGCATGTAACTTACACTGATCCGTGCTCACGAGATCCTCTTAGCTCCAATCCCCTTTTCCGCGCTCTCTGCCGCCTGTAATCCGCCGCCTATGATCTCCTTACGAGGATTTCAGCTTCTGTGAGCATGTAAATGTATTCGCCTAGACGTCTGTGACGCTAGTTGGACAATTGGTAGATGAACACCGTACTCGGTAGCGATGATGGACAGCTCCCCCCCATATTATAAGGGGTCACCAGCTATCAGGGGCTCCGCAAAGCTTCATCCGTGGGAGCTAACTGGTTTTCGTTCGGGGGTTTTTTTCTGACAATAAAAGGACTCAAAAAAATTTGGGCCGACACAGGTATTGATTCGATGGACTCGCGAGAGTGGGAGATGGAATGAGATTTTGTGGAGTTGCGGCTTGAGAACAAGGTTAGGGAGCTAGAGAGGCAGGAGCGGGGGGGAAAGAGTCAGCATTCATGGCCGATTGCTCTGCGGGAATCGGGGATCCCTTAGAGATTCTCGCTTGGATCAGAAACCGACTCCGTCATGATCCCTGAATCGGTTATCGTATCGTAATCCGTCGCTTGCTCCCTATGAACCCCTGTTCCTCCGCACCCCAGACGCCCCCAGGTTGAGTTGCTACAAATAGCAGCCTGCTACTTGTCCCAGGCCATAAGTACCCGAAAATGAAGGGGGATCATTTGTATGGGGGCACAGACACGCACGGATGTTTTGCCATATATTTCTTTAATCCCTGTTTTCGGGTACTTATGGCCTGGGACAAGTATGATAGAATAATACCGGTACGGTACGATCCGTACCGGCAGGGCAGCTCTGATATTGGATGATTTGCTTCCCTTGAGCGGTTTCCTTGAGCCTTGCGAGGAGCCACTGTCGTACGAGCCGAGCGTAGGACCCACGGGATTCCCTATCGGGAATTGTTGCCTACTCAAAGACAAATACCTTCCCCACCCCGCCTGCCGCGGCAAGGGATGATTAGTGAAGTACCGTACCAGTACTCGTACTATACCGCTTTATACCCGAGTACCCCGCAACAGACTTTCCCCTCATTGTTTGGTATCGCTGGCTCTGCACTTGCTGTTTTAGATAAGGCCCTAGGGTGGTCTAGATCTTCCCCGCAAACAGACCATATGATCACTGCCCATCCCCACAGGCCAAATTATTATTATCTTCCATGAAATCTACCACAGTCATTCTTGGCGGTATTCAACCTAGACGGCAGGTCACATTGGCCCAGTTTATGCTCCACCCCAAGAAATATTTCCGAATAAAACGGAACATGTAACCTTTGCTTAGGGCATTTCTAACCGCCTAGGCATCACTAGTGTGTAGCAATATCTAAATTCAAACATATTAGGGCTCCTACTTGCAGTGGAGCGCAGTTTCAAGAGCTTCTAGGGTTTAGCATACTAGCGGCTATTAACTGTGCTTGGGCATTCGAACAATATATTTACAAGCCCTTCTAAGATCCTGGCTTTCGCTTCTAGTGTGGGTATCATAGTGATTTGCGCACTTCACTGACTACTAAATGGGCTTCGCTACTCTTACTGCGAAGGCAACCAGTATGGGTGACGTCCCTGCAACCACACTTGAGCCTCTAGCGATGACGAACACAGCGGAGGTCACTTGGGGCCGATCATAAGACAGAATGCCCTGAATGTGTCTATAAAAATCGGAAAATACAGCCCTTTCACTCCAGAGATTTGTGTGGGTCAGCGGTGATGCATAGTGTCCCATTTTTGCTGACACGCTCCACCACACACCAGCACTCGTATTATCGTTCTACAAGTACACCCATCCCCCATGCCAATCCAACAGCCCTAAAAGTAACTATTAGACTATAAACTATTTTTAACCAATCAGGGACTGTCCGTGCGACTACTCCAAAATAAACTATTGGCCAATCAAAGACCCAGACTATTTTGGCACCCGACTATTCCCCGGGGAAGTTCCCATACCCGGAGAAAGGCACAAGACTTGACTCCCATGGTGCCGTCTGCTGCCTTGCAAAGCGAACTGACAGATGCCATAAGTCTCCATGGCTTATCGCTAAGAGACTTCCAAGAACGTTCCTGCACACCCGCGGCACATCTTTGTCACGGAATACATGCCTTCTATCCAGCCGCATAATTGCGCAGACGACAAGATATTTTTTGTATGTGAGGGAGGTGGCATCGGCGTGGTCACGAGTTCAAGATGGTGAGGCGCAGATTGATGGCTTAGTTCTTTGTCACTGTTTCAAAAACTCTGTTTGCTAATGGGAATGATGTATCAGATACATACCACGGTATTACAATAAAATCCCAGCCGAAACTTTATCTTAGTAACTTTAGCGCCGCATCTAACTTAGAATTCAAACCCTTAACTGAAAGCCAGGACAACAGGAGATAGGAAATAATTATGGCAATATTAGATTACCCTTATAACAATCATTGCACTACTCCGTTTACCCACACGTTTCGTAACCAGAGAGCGCGGGTACCGCTAGGACTAGTGGCAGTGATATTTTCTACCGTACCTGGCATGATACAGCCCTAGGCTCTAATTCTCAGAACAAACCCATCGGCCACGATATCTTATGACACGACCCACGCTTGCCCTATCCCACATTCTAGACTACTCACAAAACGATCACGTTTAGTATGATAGTGATAAACATCCCCAGGTTTTCTCCCCACCTCAGTCAGGTTCCTGAGTCAAATAGCGAAGTGACAGAAAAACAATCTTCGCAAACACCACGAGGATATTCGCAAAGCGCCTCTATCAATCACAACCGCCAGGTCCAGATGATGATACTAGGCACTGCTCATTCCCACCACGGGCGGGGATACCTCAGGGCCACCGCCCATCAGCGATGCACAATCCGTTCCGTGATAGCCTTAAGCCGTTCTCCAACGAGGGAAATTCCGATAAATGGATATCACATTGAGAATGGGAATCTGACTAGAAATTGTTGGCTCGTAGCCCACAACAAACAAAACCAACACAAAGTGCCTCCGGTGGTGTGATCATTTAGAGGTAAGGTGTCGGAGAGTAAACAAGGGAATTCAATGGTATCGACCTGCTCCAGAGAAGTCTTTCTCTGCGCATCTCCAGAAAGGCTGTAAGGCTCAGAGATCAGGCATCGATCCAAAAATTATCTAACATGCTGTTAGAACCTTATCATGAATATCTCGCAATTACCAACCAAGGACCCTTCAAGCAAACTTTAACCGTAGTAGCTGCCACAGAGCACTCTCACATTCCTCGACCCCACCTACGTTAAAGAGAAACTTCGCGCACCCGGAGCCTCCTCTGCTGCCAGTTGACATTCTGGTGTACAGTATTATATCGCTGCATGCGTTCAAGTGTTGATAGTGCCAAGGTGTGTATTTCTTTGTCAAACCTCATCTACTCGACGGCGCTACATGTTAGTGAGCGAGCCTCATAATTGAAACTCGGCTAAACACCAACGCTAGAACAAGATCCGTTTCGCATGAGGATCAGCTTATCGTGTTAGTCTCCAAAGATTCGGATGCGAGAGACTGAGGACGGTATCATACCGGCAAGCACTGAGCGCCGAGAGAAACCCGGGGAGAGCAACCCCCCATGAAGGTTGCATCTTGGTCGCCCTACGTTTTTTGCTTTTTTAGGGCTCCCCGATAGCCTTACTTTTAGTCTCTGATACTTCAGCTTCGGGAAGGGGAGAAGCTAGGTTACGCGCTGATCAGAATAATGTAGGTTATTGCACAACAATATGTCAGAGCATTTTAATCCGAAATAGGACCCACACCAAGTATCATAGCTGGGGTTTTTTCCTTTAAAAGTGGACATCCCGCGAGAATCGAAAGGGAGACCCCAGAGCAACCGCAGATTCCCTCCATACAAAGCAGTTCGGACATACCTCTTTCGGTGGTTAGATCCCATATATCTCTCCCTCAAACAGCCCCAGTTTGCTCCTCTCTCTCCCCCCAAACCCTCCTTCGAACTCCTAAATCAACCTTCTACCCTAGCGAAATTATATATATGGTGCTCCCGCGAAAAAAATAAATCAGACGAGTTATCAAAACCCAAACTCATTTTCCCGTACTAGTTCAGTCTTGTCTCAATCTTTTTTTATTTATTTCATTCTGTTTCTTGCTCTCTTTCATTTACTAACATCAATCCCTCCGTTTTTCTTGTTTTCCTTGAAGAAGCATAGGGGCATCGCTGGTTGCGAATTCATTCCCATTCCCGGATATCCCAGATTGGAGCGGAACCATATTTTAGTCCACCCAGACACTCTAGCCCGTTTGGACCCCCGTGTACCAGGACCCATTCCCCCAAGTCGACCAGTGAGATTTTCCTCCCTAGAACCCACCCGGAGCCATGCCAACAGGAGCAAGGAGACCCCTGGAACCCAAAGCGTCAGATTGCAGGATCAAAAAATCCGTTGCTTCGCCACGGAGGACCACCAGGAGCTCCACAGCTGCGGCCGCGGCACAGGCGGGTGCCGCGGCGGCAAGGCCAACAGGAAGGACAACTTTAAGGACCCCGCCGGAGACACCAAGGACTACCCCCCCCCCTCCCTATACCCAGCACCCACAACAGCAACACCAAGCGCCGCCCTCGAGCACGGCATCCAACAATACCAGATGCTCGGATACGATCAATTCTTCTTACACGACATCGATCCCGCCATCCTCGGATCCAGCTATCAAAATAGAGGAGACGACACAAGCGGAGGGGGCCTGCGCACGGAACGGCGCACAAAACGACGAACGCCAGCCCACCGTCAACTGGGATTGTGTATCTTACGTAGTCTCAGACCAAAAGGTGCATACTTCCTACGAGAAGCCGGAGATGGCACCCGTGGTGGACGCGCGTACGGGGGAGACTACGACCCGTGTGGCATCGTATGGCAAAATGGTAACAAAAACTGTAACCATGACGGTCACTACGACCATCGCGACCACCGAGATACTGCGCCCGGGCGAGCCCGGGTACGAAGAGTCTCTGGAGCGGCAAAAACGCCAGCAGAATCAGACTCCCGAAGAAAGAGAAAGGCAGCAACGCAAGTATCATCAGAGTCGCCAATGGGCCAGCGGCGACCGTACACTACACGAGAACTTTCACTGCAAGCACCACCGATCCGCACAACCCGCGCGCGCAAATGTGTAAATATAGCTCGAATTTTTCAATTTTTTCCTTGTTCTATTTCCTGTTTTTTTCCCTGTTTCTGGTCGTCTTCTATGTTCTCTCATTCTTCAAATTCTTGGTTGTTTGGGTTTAGAGGCGACTTGGGCTTTAGCAAGTGCGATATCAGACGGTGCAGGCGGAGGAAGAGAAGAGTTATCCGGAGCCTATCTGAGTTTGCGGATTTGGACCTACCCCGGGTTACGGTACTCCTGGCCTGGATGCTCCCCCCAATGGACCCGGATGACACCCACCGGCCAAGGTTGGGTATTAGCCGGATGGAACCTATTTGGCTATATTCGATCTTCCGCGTTCCGGGGGCCCAAATGGAGGAGGACTACTAGGACCACTAGGACCGATGCCGGGGACCCTACCGCCCAGGACGAGGAGGCTGCTCTGCCTGTAGCACTACCACCCCCAGGATCCCTGGACGGCAACTCTTTTCCTTGTGTTGTTCTCATTACAGAGATTTCTCGTATTATTGTTTCTACCCTCATTCGAATTTTCCTTTCCTTTGTTGTTTTTCATTCGAGGGGAGGGGGAGGAGTTTTGCTTGATGGAGTTAATGGGCGGAGGATGATGGGTTGATTACTGAATCGAAATTTGTTTTTCTTCCGCGACTGAAATATGCCAATCGCTCAGATCGCACTGTTACACACGGAGCCAGAGGATGCTCCTGATTGAGGATGTGGATGAAAGGGGAGGGAGAAAGTTTTCTTTGGCCGCTCATCACACAGCTTGTTACATTCCTGTACACATTTAAGGCTGACGAGCCCAGAAAATGCGTGTGTTCCCCCTCTGAGGAATGGTGGAATGCCCGTGTTCCTAGTGATATTTCATGCCGAGCGGGGAACGCCTAGTTAAAAATATAGAAAGAAACAAGAAAAAGAAGAGCAGAATATAAATTAAGAGCAGAGAAAAAGAAAGAAACGTTCCTAAACCTTCCTTAAACAGAAGCATTATTCTCGAACCTATCTGATATCAGAACCGCATGCAGGTTTCGCTCATGCAAACATTTCAAGTCGAACAACGCCCAACGCCCTTGGGTTGATAGCCCTGTAAACTTAACTTTTCTTTTTATGCGCCTCGCCTCTTTCAAGTGAACGAGAAAACATATCTACGATCACAGCTTCCAGGCACATACCGATATCGTAAGTTACTGTACGACTAGTATATAGTACGCGTTACATGTACAGGCAAGAAGTGACCGAAAACAAAGGGGGGGAAGTATGATCTTGGGGGGGCGCCCAATTCTTTCGAGATACCGGTATTTGCTTTAACCCCTGCCGCCCCGGTACTTTTCTCGCCTCAAAGAGCGCCCCCTATCGCTTCTCCAGTAGCGACAAAAGAACTGGATACGAACACAGGAAAAAAAGAAAAGAAAAAAGGCGGTAAAAAAAAAGAAAAGAAAGTTCTCCCCATGCTTCCCTCTCTAACTTTAAGTCCCCGCAGTTTCGGTATAGTAAATTCCCAACCTCCGCGCGAGAGCCGGACCGGCGAGTCGGTCGGAAGGACCCCGGAGGGGCAAAGTATGGGGAACCCCCGACGGGCCGAGCAGCAACCGGGGACATCCGAGGTCTGTCCAGCGATTTCCACGGCCGTTTCAATTTTCACATCACCCCGTGCGACCTTATGAAATACGATTTCCCCCGGTTATTATATAATAGTCTATCGTGATCTAAATTACCAATACGGCCGATGCCCATGGAACAAATAGCCGCGTGCAGTGATAACCGCAAATCTGACTTGCTGCTCTAAGAGGACGTGAGGGCTTTATTCATCGGCGGCGGTCATATGTTTCGCCCTAAAGATGATGGAAGGAAGAGGTGAGGCGGTGGGGCGCGTTTCACCGAGCAAACAACCGTTGGAGATGCGGTCTGCTTCGCAATTTTCAAAATAGTTGCCCAATTCAACCCCGATGGCAAGGGACTTACCGGCGGAACCCAGATCGGTATCCCTAGTATAAATTTGATCTCCCGATACCGGTGCGAGGTTTGGGTGTCCAACTTAAACTTTATCGGTACCGGAGTAGTCAGTGGAGTAGTTCTTCTACAGAATGTGTCATATGGTATATGCGCAAGTGAGGGGCTGTGGTAGCACAGGATTGCACCTTCAAAACCGCTATTGGATCATTAACCCACCACCATGCTCCCCTATGACATCGCCGATACCGGTACTCGTATCGTAGATATCACTCGACTCAAAACAGGCCTTGATAGCGGCACAGTAGAGTCATTCTTCTATCATACAAACGTCTTGCTGCAAAAATGTCGAATAGAAGACCAGTGGTCTATGCTAGAACGTTGTGCTTGACTCTCGAGTCAGGCCCTCTGTGTATTCCTTTTGCTTTGCCTCAACTGAGAGCAAGCGCGGTACTCAACTGATGTCGGATAGCCGAGTCCCAAAGCCCCAGCACGTATATCTATCAAAGTTCCCACAATACCTACAAATTCGGCACGAGCGAGAATGTGGCGAATATTTATCAAAAGCGGAAGGTACAGTAGGAAAAACAATCACCAACGAATTAGCTAGCGAGTCATATACCGGTAGGTCAGAGATGAGTTTGCGGCCCCCGGGGTCGTCGCCGGCTCACCACCGGGACGCATCCGCCCGCCCCCTTCGACTCGCGGCCGAATCGAACAGCTAACTAGGGTGGCAACTTCTATACTCGGCCGCGCCACTAACTCGCGACTTTTTCACATGCTGCAGGCAAAACAAAAATCTTCAAAGATGGGGGAGGCCCACGGAGGAACGGTTTTAAATTTCCAGGTACAGTACTGAGTACGGTAGCGCCACCTTTTTTGCTTTTTTTTTCAAAACAGGAAATTATTGACAACTAGCTGACCTCTCGGAGATTGATATGTTCCGGGCATAGCGGTTTCGGGGGAACCAGACGACAGAAGATAGGAGAAGAGGAATTCTGGGGAGAGTGGGAAGGTTGAATCTAGCCCTTGGAAGAATTCTGTCATCATACGGTACACGATGTTTGATAGGCAGGTGCGGATACCGGTAACTGCACCCTTAGAGTAAAGCTACGCGTAGTGCCTGGTCGAGGGGCAATCCACATAAAGTCAAAAAGCCTTCCGTTCGGTAATACAAGTAGCTTTCTGGAAATTGTCTGTGCGAAGTTGAAACTTGGCTTTCGCCCGGGGTGGGATCGCATACGCGCACCCTAGATCCACAAAAACTTTCCTAGACTCATATAGCTTCAGTTTGGGGGTAGAAGAAAAACCGAGGCACTAGCCTGCTATTCGCAGCAAGGCAAATCCCCCAGATTCAATGAGAAGGTTGTTTTCATCGTCATTGGAGCGGGTAGAGGCAGTGAAATGCTCTTCAGACTGCATGCGGCCATCAAGCCACAAACCGAAGCAAACACGACTCTATAAAAATCGACGCTATTGGGTCTGTGTGTACCTTACTTCACTCAAGCCGCCTTTCTGCCTTCACCCTCAAACTCGTCATACGCTAATGCTGAAATGAAAACAAAATTCGCCGCCGCGGATCGTGAACCGATTGGTTCGTGAGATGTCTCTCAGGTGTTTTTCCGTTTTCTCATCTCCAGATACGAGACTCAGAGGGATGACAGATTTAGTCATTCCGGTTCTGGTCGACAAAGGGAGAGACATACCGGCATCATCCGCTCATTATTCGTCGATTCATAGTGTGGGAACGAATCTGGGTCTCATGTGTATCTCTTGTAATTTATTGATAGCCTTCATCCAATCGCTTGAGTTACGGGTTATGGGTGGTGCTTTTAACTCTGCCGGACGCCTGAGATCTTGAATCTGCAGCAGGGGAGGGCAGAGATGCACTGTTAGTCTTTCCATCTCTTGGGAAAATGCCAAGTTGCGAGATTCTTTGGGATACTGGACGCGGGGGGGATAGATTCTCGAAGACAGCACCCCCCCCCCCGGGTTCGGCTGATGGTCGGAAAATACGGTATCGATGTGCTCAGCACCTCTTGAGTCGGTGTGCTATGGGAATGAGGTGTCAGGTGTTTTAGCACTTGTCCCAGGCAAGAAGAATCTAGAAACAGGGGTTCGAGGGGTGTATGGCAAAAAAACCGTGCATATCACAAATTCACCACCTGTATCTCCGAATTTTTTTTGTCTAGGACAAGTAGGGGACAGTAGCAGGGTCCTTCACCAATTACGTACTCAGGGATACCCCAACTCTGGTGTTGCACTGGCCCTTTGCCAGAGGATTTACTCCACAAAAAAGATTACTGTCTTAAGAGCAAAGAGTCGGTGCTATTAAAAATATTACTGATAGGGTGCCGATACTGAGCACTTCGCAAACACCATCAGATTGGCCAAACTAAGACAGTTTCCCCTCTCGTAAATGAAAAATCGCAGAAAGTTGATAGAAGCCTTCTCTTTTACATCAACAGGTTTAGCTATATTAGAAAGGACGATTCATTGGGAGTGCCCAGTGTCCACAGGCTAACCCCTTGCTTTCGAATAGTGATAGGCATAGCGAGTGCTAGGATCAATCAAGCTTTCTTCCGTCCTTCCTTTTCCTCTCGCGGATGTCAAACATAGGAGTACGCACTTTCCTTATCATCGGCCTCCCGCGCCGTGCCTAGTTGCTCGAATACAGGTTATGTAGCCTGTGGTATGAAGTACGGTGCGATGTTCTGTTTACGAGCATATATGTACTGAGCAACAAATACTATACTAAGATACAATATACCCCATGACACAGGTGACAAAAGCACAAGGAACACCCTCCACACCTTCCAAGGGCAGTTCTACAAGTATTCACATGCTGCCCCACCCATTGGCCTCTCGCCAACTCGCCCAGCCATCCCATCACACCAAAACCAGATATCAACACACACGGCCTTATCCTAGCGTGACAAGGACGCAGCCTATAGCTATCCTTGCCCTCCACCATAGCCTTACAGTTAGCTTTAAGAGTAACCCACGATAGCCGTTAGTTTACGCACTAGTGTTTGACACCAAGGACAACCGACCGACCCTATTCGTTCTGCTGCACCCAAGCAGTATTCTCCGGTTAGCCCTGCAACGATAGCTAAAAAACTAGCGAGCCAGCGTAACTCAGTTTCCTCACACGTCCAAAGACATATACAGGGATCTTCCACCGACTGCATGAGTCATGGATCTTGAGGAATTCATACTTTCGATACGACCTTAACAAATAAGTTACAGTAGTTGCCTGAGCAACTAAGGGGGAAGATCCCGGTTGGCAAAGGACTTCCTGCGATCTGTGTTTTTTTTTTCCGGCCACCCTTCCCCAGTGGTGCCCCCGCCCTCGAGTTTGAAGGGGTGCGTCGACGATTCCCGTAGTGTGGGGAACATTTTTGGGAAGCTCTAAATAGTGATTCAGATCAGACTCAATCTATTGTACTAGTACTTGACCCGATATTCCGCGAACAGTAGTCACACGTTTCTGGGAATAACCCCACCTGAGCTCGGAGGATTCTGGCACATCGGGCCTTTCAGTTTCTTGGACTGAGTGATATTCTGTGAGAAACCCCACCCGAGGCCTACATACTGTATGGAATGCCTAACACAGGATTCATTATACTCGAGTAGGTGTGTGTGCTGGTGCTCGTAAGGCTTACTTCTCGTTAGCCGAGTCTCCACCGGCAGATGTGCTGATGCATGAGATGAGTAAGGAATCAAAAAAAAGATTTTACACTAAACAGCAGGTTGCCGAGGATACGAGTCAGTTGAGTGATCGCAGGGCTGCTGCATCCTTCCCGGTCTTAGTAACGTGATATACCTACAGGAATGTTTCCCTCTGCCCTGTCTCCCTGGAATAAGTTGAGGAATTGCTCAGGCTAGGCCTACTTGCAAGCCTAGGCAGATCGTGAGTAGATAGATTAGAATGTTAGTGAATATATTCCCTTCCGGCTGTGCTCATATAACCTTTCCGGTTTTAAGTGGGAGGTGCTGCTCAGCCTTCTTATTTTCTCGTGCTAGTGGTGAGGGGGCAGGTGGTTTGTGGCATTGAGGGGGTAGGTTATGTGCTCAAGAACATGGACGGAGGGAGGGGTGCTAGATTAACTAAGATGGTGCATAATCTATTGTCGACCTTCTACCGCTGGAGGTAGTCCTTCAGGCTGGTGGGTATCATGGATAGGGCATTATATTGTAACAGCAAAAGCACCAGAATACTGGCCCCACCTCCACATGCAGACACGTGTCGTATTGAAAATAACACAACCCCCAAAAAAGCTCGGGGGTTGCCCCCTCCGGTGTGCCCAATGCGTAACTTACCGGTCAAACCTATTCGCATCACCTACTCGAGCATTGAAGCCCGCCGATACCTACCCGTCCTCGATCCCATCAACCTTCGCACCCTCACAGCGCAGACACTTTCCCCCGACCCTGCAGGTACTATACAGTCCCCAGGCACAAGGCAGGACGCTCCTCCCATTGCTGGGGGGAACAGCATGCCCCCACACGAAAGAAAAAATTCGCACATCTAACAACATCGTAATCATATCTCGGTCAGCCGGTGAAATAGTTCTCGCACATTGGTGCCATTCTAGCACGGGGCTTAGTTGTGTTCCTCTCAGTGGGCTTGTGGTACGTTCCTGTTGGATGGGCTGATGTGAGAAGCTTAATTTTTGCGCTTTTTCGGTATTTCGGGGTGGTGGTGGTGGTGGTGGTGGTGGTATAGGACTCGCCGGCAGAAATAATACGGAAGTCTAAATGCGGTATTTGGGCCGTGGGGTGGGAACTGGCATTGAAGAGATATGATATATGGGGGAGGCGTTGAGTGGTTGACCGAGCTCATGCCTAAGTCACACCAGGTCACTCATAAAAGGGACGAGCTCGCGCAATGGAACACGCCGTGGTAGGACCACACCATAGAGAGAACTAAGAGATGAAGGGTTCAACCTTCTCGAGCTACAGTACATCACAATTTTTCATACTCGAGTAAACTACCCCACAAGCCTAAACACGCTCAGCCTGGGATGGCGCCCATCTGATACCGGTACCCCAAAGACTCCTCCTGTAGCCTTGAAGTTTACCCGTGCTTGCATCCCACTGCGGGACACGAAGATGGCCTAGGGGCATTTTACGGCCAATTCCGTTGGCGGCTTTCGCTATATGGCCAATACTCTCTTAGATTTACAGACCCCTATAGCATAGCAATCACAAAGGAAGAAACGCCTGCCTAAACAACCTACCGGAGCAGTCTCCCACGCGACCGCGCCGCGGAGCATAAACGTTTCTACAATTCAAAGGGGGATTCCCGGACAACCGCCTAACTGGGGAGGAGGGATGAATGGTGTAGGGGCTATGAGAAATCCAGGGATTGAAATTCAGGGCTATCGCGCGGTATACAGTATAGTATGTTTCGTGTGCGGGCTGCCGTATCAGAGCGGGCCGAACTCCCACATTAACATTGCGACGGGACGGGGGGTGTAAACGATAACGATGGCATCCGCCTGGAGGCATAGGATACCGGGTTTACCCTATATATTTAAAACAGATTCTCCACATGGCACAAGTCCACGCAAACCTCGAAAAATATACTCGAGTGACGCCCCTGAAACGTAACGGTAGAACGTTAGATGCTGGGACATAGCCCCAAAGAAAGGTTACACAAACATACCTTACCCAAAGGCGAGCGGTTTATTTGAAATTGGCCAGTTTTGGGTATTGGTCCGTGCTGAGAATTACTAAAGACCGGTACTGTAATGGATACACGTACACCTCCCAGGCATATTGAACCCGAACACAGGGGGGCAAAAATTTGTATGGAGAATTGTCTGTGGGCACTCCCATACTAAATCAGGACTCAAATGTTCTGGTTCAATACACCTGAGACGAGTACATGACGGCGTGCCGGGGGGTTTCAAGAGTAGCGGGGGCCGGATTGATATCTGAGCGAATTAAAGATTAGCCGGGCGACATCGATATCGATGTCAATCACGCATTTCGTTTGTCACAAGTCCGGAGCATTAATTTGCGCACAAGTACTAGGGTATGGACGTGGGTGATCGGACGGACAGGGATTAGAAATTGTATGTATCCCAATACAATTTCTAACCCAATGTCTGTCCGATCACCCACGTCCATACCAGAGTACTGGTGGTCAGGATGTGGTATCAAATCAAGGAGCGCCGCCACATTGAATATTCCAAGATTAGGTTCATGTAGTATCGTGACGTTTGCATACCCCCCCTGAGGCTCTGGCCAACTTTTAGTTGTGTGCGGAAGCAGTCCGCTTTACAAACGTCATTCCATTACGAGTGCTTGACTCTCCGCCGGGGATCGGCACCCTCCTCGTGGGACGGTCTCGCTTTTTCTGGTAATCGCGTGCGAACTTTGTGACAAAGTTCATGGCCCCCATTTTACCTCAAATATGGCGGACTCAAACTGCTTCTAACTCATCTGAGAGCTATATATACAGAATTAATGAATTCAAGCTAAGTGTAGGCAATTAAGTAAACTTTTTAGGTAGAAGTTATGAGAATTTTCCCACAGAGCGGTGAGGGCCAAGACTCGGAATCCAGGGTTCTAAGTGTATATAGTTGAAATGTTTTTGGTACGATACAAGATAGAAAATCCGTATATGAAAAGTGCAAACTTCACTTTCTTAATTTTCTGAATAATGCTTCTTACCTTTCCATTTTGGGATATTCACATAAGTTAGGATTTTAATACCACATATTATAAACATTTCATGATCATACTAGATTCTATGAACTATGATACCTTGGATTAATATCATATTCCAACTAGTCAAACTATTTATCTTTTTATTCTGTAGCGCAATGTCTTCATATAGTAGGGGTGGAAATGTAGAATTCGAAGCCATTGGATGAGCTATAATATTTTTTACTAGGTTAGTGCATTCAGGCATTTTATTTGTTATAAGATACTTCTTAAATATAGTTTGTAATTTAGGAAGTGCTTGCTTATAGCTAAAACAATATCACAAATCTAACAAAAAATATAATTAGAACTTGAAGTACTTTTTTTCTTACAATGATTATATCTGATATTGTACCATCGGTATTTACTAATGGAACTTGTCGCATATAATTGATAATATTATCTAAGTGTCTCTAGGCGCGCTACCAAATTTTAACATTTTTTGTAAAACAAGGCTGAGATTTTTGATAGGAATCTCTTGGCAAGATGGGATTTGCGTAATCTTTATTTAATTCACTATGAGAGACAATTGCGACAAATCCTATTTTCCAACCACTAATAATATGAGAAGTATCCTTACTTTACAGAGTTTAGAATGATGAATTTTTATTTATTTATTTATAGCCCTAAATAATGACAGATATGAAGTAGGCTTCACTTGGTTGTTCGGCATTTCACCACGTTTTCTCTGTCTTAGCATGGATTTCAACCTTCCACTTCAGAACTCAGACTTTTAGATTTCTAGAGCAGCTCCTGTAGCTTCGATCTGAAAAAGTATTCACTGAACCTTTCTTGTTCTTGGCTGCCCGGTGGGTGCATATTGAAAATTGGAGCTTTGTGGGGCCGAGGCCATGAACGATCACGTGATGTACTCTCCGTAAATCATCCGGAATCCACGTGTAAGTTAACATTGTCACCATCTTGGCGCCCAGGCGTCCTGGTACCACAAACTGGCATCCGTGGCCTCTACCCCTTAATCCATAATACCCGGATAATGCACAGGTTTTGAGCGCTGCTAACGGCCGGGTTAACCTAAGATCTCCACTGAAGGTAGAATCGCTAGAGATCTTGTCATGACTTGGCCTTCCTGAGTACCAGTACTCGTGTCTCCCAGCCAAGGATCAGCACCCGCTTACCTTTTTAATAAACCTGCGCGAATTTGGCAACGTCAGGAGATTCCCTCTGGTGATCTGAGACGGTGGAATTTGCTTCAAGGGCTGCGGATTCTGAGTCGCGGGGTCGTCCGAGTGCTGTGATTCGTTGCTAATTATATATTTCTTTTGGTGACTAATCTAGGAGGCAACACCGATCTACGCTTACTTGGCCGATTCAAAAGTCTCCGGAAATCTTGGCGCCAAGTGTCCAGGCGAAAGGCGTGTGATAGCGCCAAGATTTCCGGAGACTTTTGAATCGGCCAAGTTGTTCCACAGTATCGATGTATCCCTCGAGCGCTGTGAAACAGTAAAATTCAGTTCCAGCACGCTAATCCTGTTAGGGAACAATATTACCGTAGTATGGAGAGAATTTAAGCTGAGCTCAAGTGCTCAGTCATTTGTGCATTGAAATGACTGAAAAACACGATTTCGTCACTGAGGACGGCTAGCGGCGGCCCAATCCGGCCTTAGCGTGAAAAATATCATATATTCGTAACATACAGGAAGCACCCCTATCTAGGTTCTTGCTGGAACCGAATTTCACAGTTTCACACCGCCCAAGGGATAGTATCATACCCAGCTGCATTGCGCTCTCCGGTATGAGCCAAGCTGACCCAACACAACCAGTCGCAACCTCCGAATACCTAAAGTATGATACTCGAGTGCCGGTACTGGGGTGCGACAATATGGGGCGGATTGGGTCTCAGGGTGTGTCACACTCGTCTTCAAATTATCTTCGTACCCTGTCTTAGTGCTGGACCTCGGAGGTTTCTACAGGTTCAGGTTAAGTCTGCTGGCCGTTTTTGGTATCATAGGGATTATGCTTCATTGCTGGATCGCTCTACCGGCATGGTAGACTAGGGCGGCCCCCACCCTTGAAATATCAACCTCAGCTGGATTCTTGTCTAACTGCACTCAAGTCCCATTTGCCAAAAGTTCCTCTCCATCTGAGCTCCGCCTTGTTAGCCCCCCCTCGGTGATGTGGGGGGTGTGTGCTTACCTTCGTAGCCTTTGCAAAGATCTCTACTAGCTCACTGATTCTCTTAACCCCGACGTCCTGCGAAAGGCCCTCCAACAACTCGCGGCCCCTGATCACTGCCTCGCCATAGACTCTTCCAGAATAACTCTCTACCCACTCCCAGTATATATTGTCATCTTTCTTGCCCTCCTTTACCAACCTGAGGGCAACCTCCTGGTATCCAAGCAGGCAGGGCGCCATTGCAACTTGGAGTGCAAAGAAGTCCTGACTCATTCCAATGTCTAACACAAACCGGGTGTACGCTGTGCATGCCACGGATTCCTCGGTCTCTTCGACCTGGAGTTGCGTTAAGCCAAAGCGGGAGCAGTAGTCAAGGTGGAGGCCAGTCTCAGCCACCACGTATTGTACAATAGATGCAGTCTTCGAAATTGTCGGGATTGACACCGATTTATAGCCTGCAAGAGAGTTTGCCCGAGCAAATTGGATCTACCTAAGGTCAACGGACTGAAAGCTCTGGGATAGGTGGAGAAGTAACCAGAAAGAGGTAGTCTTGGATAAGATAATGCTGAAATGACTTTTTTCCAAGAGTACCAGCTCCCAATTGGGCTGTAAACGGGTGGTGAGTATATTCGTACCATATTGGCTTCACTGATGGATGGTTCAGAAGGTAGTCGACGAAGCGTCCACTATGGGTAGTTAGTATTGGATCGGAATGTGAGGAGAAAAACGGACGGGGCGAAAGGCATGATATAGTTGCTGTGCAAGTGATTGATAGGCCCATGCCCTTTTCCGAGTATAAATGCAGAGGATATTCCGGCAGAGACATAGTTGCAACCTGCTCGGACTGCTTCGAGGGCCTCCATTCCGCGAGCGAGGTTTGATGCGATTGCCGCTACGGTTTTTCTTAATAATTGATGTACAGAAATGTGGATATAGTAATGGGGGGTGGGTTATACAAGCTAAAGCACACCCGGTGCCGTGGGTGTTCTTGGTGTTCACATACGGGCTCTCGATCAATGCCAAATTGTTCCCGTCCCAAAAGACATCAATCATGATCTCTTTTTCTTCCTTTCCGGCGGGCGCATAACCTCCTTCCGTCCTACGGAACGGCAAGTGACCACCCTTAAGTAAGATGTTTTTGGGTCCCATCCCCCCGAGAGCCTTTGCAGCGGAAATGAGTCCATCAAGTGAATTCAACGGTTGATGTCCGGGTAGAAATTGTATAGCTTCCGGAATGTTGGGAGTAAGAATTAGAGCTAATGGGAAAAGCTTTTCCCGTATCGCATTGGCAGCGCTTTCGGATAAAAGCTTAGATCCGGTCGTAGATATGATTACTGGGTCAATGACTGTTTTCGTGATGCCATACTTCTGTAGAATCTCCGCTACCACCAAAACATTCTCCTCGCTGCCCAGCATACCTGCATCGGGGGTGTGAATGTTAAATCCAGCCGATTATAGGGAATATGGGTGGCAACCAGTTTTAACCACGTCTGTCCCGACATCAGAAAGCACAGCCTCTAAGCAGCTTCGAAGAAACGGTCCTGGGATGTGATGAATACGGTCAACCCCAAGAGTATTTTGCGCAGTGAGAGCAGTGATGGCGGTCATGCCATAGCAGCCGTTGGCTGTGATTACTTTGAGATCTGCTTCAATCCCTGCTCCACCGGAGGAATCAGAGCCGGCGACTGTTAGAACTCTGGGGATATTTGTCTTAGTGTTGGGCATTTCGAAAGAGCACCGAGCCTGCGACACTTGAGTCAATAAGGTTCGGATATCACTTAAGGTGAGAAGAAAAGAGGTTCTTATGGAATTTATGAAATAGTGGGGTCGAGGGGGGACATGCCGGGAAAATTGGATGGACGATGGGAGAAATTTATGGGAGCCAGTTGGACGGAATGATGCAGCTGATGGTACCGCACTTGTCAATCTTGGAAAAGACAGGGAGCAGGTGCTGAGGCGTTCCAAGTGATTCCTTTCCTTCCATCGAGTAGGAGATTGACTCAATGGATTTCGTTCCAAGAGCCCCGCAGTCTCTACGCCTCCTCTACACCTCCGGCGGGCAATTGAGGAGAGGGGCTTGAGTGTTTGTACTCGCGCAATATCTACTGTACTGGTATCTTGTTGAGTGTTTCCTCCCTTTGCTTGTGTGCGGGCAACTCGATTTTATTTTCCCCACATTGTGACATCACTACCCCTCCTCAGTGTAACCGAAATTCATCTCGAACTTACAGTATCTCATCTCATTCCAACGCCTCCCCCCCTTTTTTGGCTATACAAAAATTCGAGATGCCACCGCCCCGGCCAAACCTCGAATTATATCTGGTGACGGATTCCGTGAACCTACCCCCCAATTCGACTGTTTATTCTCAGGTAGAAGCATGTCTATCTGCCAAGCACCCGCCGACTGTTGTTCAATTACGCGAAAAACACCTTTCCACCGCTAAATTTATTGAGCTTGCTCGTGATATTCACGCTCTCACTTCTAAGCATGGGGTGCCTTTGCTTATCAACGATCGTGTAGATATTGCATTAGCTGTTGGATGTGAAGGGGTTCACTTGGGGTGGGATGATATGGGTATCAATTCTCCTGGCTCTCTTTACCCCTAGCTCCACTTAACCTACAACAACCAACAATAGCAGATGTTCCTACGGCTCGAATGCTATTGGGTCCGGAAAAAATCATCGGCCTCTCGGTATCCGACCATGAGCACCTTGAGAAAGCTCTGGGCGTGGACCCGACATATCTTGGGATTGGGCCGGTTTTCTCGACCCCTACCAAACCTGACCACAGCCCCCCGCTTGGCACATCTGGTGTCCGCTCGCTACTCTCTGCCATACCTCTTACGATGCAGGCTGTCGCGATTGGCGGGATAAATCACGGTAACGTTCAGCGGGTGTTATTCCAATCCAAAGACATTTCCGGGAGACGGCTCGATGGGGTGGCTGTTGTTTCTGCCATTATGGCTTCACCGCTGCCTGTAGGAGCTTGCAATTTACTCCACGAAACTATGAATTGGCCTCCACTATTTGTGCCCACGGATTATTCCGTCCGAACGGAAGATTTCCCGATTTATAGGGATAACATCCACAAACACAAACCATTGGTTCACCACATCACAAACAATGTCGTAAAATCTATCTCAGCGAATATATCCCTCGCTCTCGGTGCCTCTCCAATCATGTCCGAGAATCCCGCAGAATTTGCCGATCTCGCTGCCTTGCCAAATGTGGGTTGTGTACTTAACATGGGCACCTTTGTCGGTGATAGGGAATCCCGGGACCTCTTTCTAGGGGCGTTGAGGGAACACAACGTTCGTGGGAATCCCGTAATATTCGATCCGGTGGGTGCAGGCGCTACCAGTGCCCGTAGGGAATTTGCCCAAATGATTGTGGGCGCGGGCTACTGTACTGTCATTAAAGGGAATGAGGGCGAAATCAGATCCTTGGCTGGGCTGGAGGCAGCGAAAATGAGAGGTGTCGATGGGGCAGGAGAGGGAGGAAGTGGAGAAGAGCTTGCCAAAATTGTTCATGATTTGGCAAGTTTGGAAAGTGCGGTTCTGGTGTTCAATAGCATTGGGTCGTGCTAATTCAAGGACGCAGATAATATCGTCCTCATGACCGGGCCGAAGGACTATATATCCAATGGCGCTCGCACTTTTTGTCTTAGCAATGGATCTAAATACCAGCCTCGCGTTACTGGAGTATGTTCTTATCTGTCCCTTATTTTGATATGCAGTCTAATATCCACGGACAGATTGGATGCGCGCTGGGATCGGTTATTGCAGCTTTTTGTGCCGCGGCTCCAGTTGACGAAAGTTTGATTGGACCAGTTATTAGTGCTATTGGAATGTATAACATTGCTGCTGAAAGGGCCGAAAGCCTCATGGAGGGCAGCGATCAGCCAGGAAAGTGGGCAGTAGCATTTGTGGACTGCCTAGCGGCGATGGCGATGTCCAACGAAAATCTGACAGAATTGATTGCTGCGCAGGAAGTAAAGGAGTTGACCAACCTAGAGAAATGGGGGAGGCCCACCGATGAGGAAGGTTTGAAGCAAGGTGAAGGTTTGAAACAAGGTGGAGATTTGAAGCAGGATGAAGATTTGAAGCAAGGTGAAGATCTGAAGCAGGGTGGGGATCTGAAGCAGGGTGAATATTTGGCTGAAGCCTAAGGACATGGGTGATAAGTTATGTTAATGGAGCGATCAAAGTAGGATATCATGACTCAGTGCAAGAGGCTGATTTCCTCAAGCTCTCTAAAGTGTGAATGTTGTGATTTGCTGCATCAAGTAGCTTTTAGTAACCGTGAGCGTTAGTTAGACCTAGGTTTTTTTTGGTATCGCCTACATACTCTGCTGGCGCTTGAGGGAAAGGATATCACCTATCAGTGCTAAAACTATTAGCTATTTAAGTATGATAACTTATGCTAGTATGAAGAGGTTTATAGAGAGTGTCAGTGGAGGAATCTGAGAGTGCTTGTAAAAAAAAAAAGAGAAAAAAAAAGAGAACGGAAAGGAGAAAACTTCTGTTTATTTAATGGGGCAATAAGCCCTAACTAAGGGGAGGCTCCAATGCGAGTTCCTTTAGGGCCTGTTTGGATGAAATGGTTCCGTTCCGTTGGCCCATACAAATGACCATTTCCTTCCCTTTCGAAAAGGTGTAAGCAAAATGACTGTTTGGTACAAATGGTAGCAACCATTCCGTTTCTAGATGGACAATAGGATGGTTACTATACAACCATATCATGAAAATTTTTGCCATGTAAAATAATTGCCGTCTATGTTATAATATCAGTCTTTAACAATCACTGCTTCCTACTGTATCAACCTATATTTCAACCAATTTAATGGCCAGTATTATACTAGTAAGTTCCTTCAAGCAACCAGGCTAGTGCGAAAATTTTTCATGGAGCAACAAGAAATGGTTGACCCTTGGCGGCAACCGTTTCCACGGATCAAAAAACCATTCCGCAACGGAATGGCTGCCACTTCTTCCTTTTTTGCCAAACAAGCCCTATTCTATAGCGAATACTATATTTGAAAATTCTAAACAGGGAGTGTATTTAAGGAGGGGATTCAGATTTTTCTCGTTTCTCTTTTTTTGTTTTGAGGTTTCTTTTAAAGACATAATATTATTGTGAAAAACACAGCGGTAGTCTATCCTCCATATAGAATTCTCAGTTACTGACACGGCTGCATGATTTAACTTCGTTTGGCCTTGGTGTATGGGAAGTGTTAGTGCGTGTGTCTATAGAAAGTGAGGGTCACCTCATAGTTGATCACTCGACGGAGACCCTTTTTGATTGCAAAGAGCTGCCCTAGACAAAACTATCCACCACCACCCGCAGGCGTGGGACCAAAAGCCACCAAATCTGCTCCATATTGTCTTCTTATTACAACTTACTGCTTAAGGTGCTAGACACTTAACTGAGATTTAAGAAGTTTTTTTCTCCTCTTTTTTGTCAATTGGAAATGGAAGACATGGTTCGGACTAAATCCTTGAACCACCTACCACCAGGGAATCAAGAATCCGTTGCGCCTCGGCCTATTTTCGGTCCTGTTCTAACAGAGGACCACCAGGGGTCCAGTCAGGGCTTGGAGTGTTCGACGGTTTCACGCCGTTCTCAGATGTTCTCTTCCGCTGTTTCAAAAGCTCTCTCCAGCGTTGGATGTAAACGCAGCACTCCGCACCTTTCCCAGTTTGCACAAACATCGGACCCACCCACGCGTCCAGTCTCTTCACCCCTCTTTGTATCCGGGATACCAGCGCCAGAGCCTCCAGAGCAAAAGTTAAAATCATCCCCAGGAGCCCCTCGCCTTCCCGAACTACACTTCTCTTCAGATCCACTGATGGAGCAAGCACCTACTCCACCTGGATCAATGGGCAGGGCTAGTTTGGTCGATATCAAACGTAAGAGCAGTGTGCCTCCTATTCCATCGGAGTGGCTTTGGGGCCACAGGCCAAACACATCGTTAAGTCATACACTCCGTGAGGAAGCATTGGATTTAGGAAACAAGTCCCTCCGAGCTCGCCACTCGTCTCAGAGTATGTCGGGAGTCGCGCCCGCACCCGCCACCCTGGGTGGAGAAGTGATTCAGGATGGCCAAACTGGGAATGGCGCGGACACCCAGCATTATCCACATGGGGACATACCGAAGGTTAAAATCTACGGTGTCAACGGCCAATTGGAGACGAAAGCAATGGTGCCTTTACACAATGGCCATCCTCCTAGGGCCACCCTCCTCGATTTCCCGGATGGTGTATGGAAGAACCTCGCTTCTGTTGTAAGTTAATGTTATAGTTGTCCCTCTATTGCTTCATTGGATACTAGAAGTGCTGATATAATATAGACGGAACCGTGGAACCTATCCCGTCTATCCCGTTGCTCAAAATCACTCCAGAAAGCGATCGATCCCCATCTGTACGCGGAAATCAATCTTTGCACTAACCAACCCCACGGGTACTCCTACGCTTACCTTTCTGGGCTATTGGATTCCCTCACTCAACGGGGAAATCGAACTAAAATTCGCCGATATGTGAAATACTTCAAGGTCGCCACTGGCTGGGAGGAAAATTCTATTAAACTCTATGATGGGGTGGAGCCCCTGACGACTGACGATATCCGTGATACCGACGGAGAACAGGTGCTCGATCCGGAGACGGTTGTCCAGCTGATAGAGGAGGAAGGCCTCGAAGACGACGGCGGGATCAAAGAAGTGAACTATCTGTTGGCTACTTTCTTGAAATATGCTCTGGGTTTGGAAGCATTTATCCTTGATACGGCTATTCCGTTGCGAAACGGACTGATAGCTTCCATTGCCGCGGTGAGTACGATAAAGAGAGTGGAAATAAACATTGCCCAGCCCACTAGGACGCAGAGAAGTGTTGATAACTGGAGGGTCCTGGAAAAATCTCCCGTTGGAAAATACAGACCAGACATCTTTCTGTTTTCCGTGCTCTCTCTATTCCACCTAAGGCTCACCAATCTCCCGACGAGAGGTGGGCCATGGTATGTTGGGCTGTGGAAACTGATTGGGGGACTTACCACCCTCCGTGTCCTTCAAGTTGAACTGCCAGTCATCAGCAGGACTAGATATCCCAATGCTTTTGACGAGGAAGGTTGGTTGATCCCGCTAGCAGGAACATTTGGTCCAAAAATGCCACCAATTTGGGAAGGCCACACCTCGTGCATCCATACATTGACTCTGTCAGGGTTTATAGTCGATGCTTCCCTAATAAAAAACGTCAAGAGTCTATCTCTTGTTGGATGCATGCGCATGAAATCCAAATTTCGCCTCGAGTGGACCAATCTCGAGTACTTCCGTGCGACTGGGTGGGCATTTATCGACTTGGCAATGAAATCTACGGGTAGGAATACAAGAGAACTACACTTCACAACAATCCCAGGGGAAAGTTCACCTTCCCCTATAGTGGAGCTCACAAAGAAGATCTTTCTTGAGCATTACCCTACCCTCTATAACCTCAAGAAACTAACCTTAAAGCCCCAATGGCATCTTGCTCCCCGCCAGATGACCTACCTGCTCCGTCATGGGAATCGCCTCACGCATCTGGGACTCTGGGTCATGGAAGAAGTCTGGGAACTCTTTCTCCGCTATGTTCCCTCTATGCATCTTATTCAGAAGATCCACATTCTCAACGAAGGTATCGATAGGATTGGAGAGATGGCGGGTAGGTTGATTACTTCCCATAGGGTCTACCAAGGGACTATTATTGCGATTGGAAAGTGCGCCTGGAGAATTACCCTTGTAAGCGATTTAGTTGGTGATTGGCAATGGGGGCTTGAGAGGGTTAGGGGTAGGCTCGATGAAGTACTCGGGAAGGGACTTGGTGGGGATTCGTAAGGTTTAGGAGAGCCTTAGGTTTGCTCTCACGATTGTAACTTGTTAAAATGCACTGGAATGTTTGAACACCTCTCTTTGGGAGGACCTTGAGGGATGGAATGTGATTTGCATTGGAGCTCGGGTGGATTTGACGGCTGGTTGGGATTTGAAATTTCGTTTCTCTGGGAATTGGTGTTCGACCATTGCTTTTGTTTGCTCACCCGGTTTTATGAATAGATCATGTACTTTAATCACCTCATAGGTCTCTTCTGCATTCCCCAGAGAATCCATGAAACAATCGTAGTTACTATATCACTGCGCTGCTCTTGTAGTGGGTTGCTATCTAGATTGGATGGGCAGGGTTGATGGCAGAGTTCCAGGCCTCCCGGGCGGACTGTAGGGCCTTGAGGGGCGTCTGTCTTTCGTAAACGCTGCAGGAGGTCGATAAAACGGGAAAGTGCGCAGATCTGACCCTGCGAGAAGAAAAGAAAGGGAGGAAGAAAGAAAGCTTGACTGATCCCAGTATATCATACCACACCATGTTTGTTATTATGCCATTCCACCAGCCTGTTTTTTTCCTCTTTTCAGTACAGTACGGCCTAATACCGTAAAAGCTCGGTAGACCCACTATCGGGGATCTCAACAGCACCATTTCACCGAACCGCAGCAGTCTTAGAAGAGTAGGTTAACAAAATATCGAGTACCTGTTAATGAGATCTAACAAGCTCAGCCTCTCCAAGCTATAAAAGTGACTTGTCTGGGAAACACTATTCCTCCTCGAGGCGTTTTTCCCCGGATTGCGGACGCCAAGGTCCCGATTGCTGATAGTGGATCTACCGAGTTTTTACGGTAGTTAAATTGCTCTCGTTGGGTATCCGTTGCAAACGGTTGACCCTAACCCTCGGAGCTTTCCACGTCCCCCCAGTATCACCTTTCACTCCCATGCCCAACTTGCACGAGTGATTTATCATGCAGTGCACAGAATCCCTGTCCTCAACAACACGTAACACCTGGTCGGGTGGCTATCGCCCTCCAATAGGAGGAAAAAAAGAAAAAAAGAAAAGAAAAAGAAAAAGAAAAAAAAAGAGGCTTTGTTTTGCAGATGCAAGAAATTGTCTCCATATTTCTCGATACTCGGGGCGGGCGGGTTCCATAATGTGAAAAATTTAATCCCATGGTCGGATAGCAGATACTTCTCCACTAATTCTGTATAAAGGAAGTAGCAGCCGGGGGCTTACAAGTTGTGGGGTAAGTAAGGAAAATTGTGAGGTTGATAGATATTGAACCTGGAATATTCTAGAGCGTCACCATTCTTTTCCTCTTGGAGAGGTTGAGTACAGGAGCGTATCGCACTGGTAATTTATTTGAGTACAGGAGCATATCGCACTGGTAATTTCTTTGGGATTGGCCAGTTTTGGGTGTATAGAATTACCCCGTTTTCAAAAAATATTGTGATTTATTTTCATCGTGCCTGCCAAACAAGCCCTAAATTTGAAAAAAAGAAAGCTAACAGAAACGAAACCCCATCCATCTCCCAACCCTCCAACCCTCCAACCCTCCAGGCCTTCTCACGGTCTCTAATCTCAGAAGGTCAGCCCAGCAACCACCGAGCTCTCCTCCCCATCGCCAGATATGACTAAGGACTCACAATCACCATTGGCTGATCACCATCTCGGGCCTAACAGTATACTTGCAGCCCAACAGCTGGCACGTTTCCGTATGGTAGTATCGAGTGTCGACAACGGCTTCTGATGGTGGTTCACTGAACGTACGAGCAGTAGTCCGGAAGCTCCGACAACCAGGATACGGTAGGGTTGGGTTTTCGATGGCTTGAGAACAGCCTTGATTCGTGTTCCAGAGTTTGTGGTTGCAGAGAGTGTAGTTATGAGCGATGAGTTTGCACATTCTTCTGGAAGAACTAGAACTTTGGCGGTGGTGGTATTGGCGGTGGTGGTATCGGTGGTGGTGGTATCGGTGGTGGTGGTATTGGTGGTGGTGGTATTGGTGGTTTGGTGGTGGTGGTTTGGTGGTGGTGGTGGTGGTGGTGGTGGTGATAACGTCTGAGCGACTGTGATAGTACTGGCAGCGGTAACAACGAGGGTGGTGGTGGCAGCTGTGGCAGTGGTAATGGTAGGAGTGGTAGTGGCACTGGTAGGAGTGCTAGTAGTATGGTAAAAGTGCTGAGGGTAGTAGCAGCAGCTTGTGCTATGCCTTTCCGATGTGTTTCCGGAGTTCACGTAGCCGGTTCTAATGGTAGAAAGGAAGGAACTTTTCGAGCTTGCCCAGCCCTTATATAGTTAATACTATGCGTATTTCTTTTGAGCAGAGAGCTGTGTGGAAGGATGTGGGGGTGATTCATGAGGAGCCTCCTGCAGGAGCCTCCCAACGAAGGATAAAAGTTCGGTAGTGGAGTGGTTCCGGAACCCTCAGCGCTTCCGCCTCTCCCCCAATGAAAATTTTAAATGCACATGAAGGTGCCTCTGTTCAACTTTCGACTGCCAACTCAATGGTACAAACAATTCCCCCTAATCTATGAAAAAGCAAAGAGAAGAAAAAAAAAGGAAAGGCTAATGGCAAAACTGAAAGGAGAGATATACTAGTAAGGGCTAGAAAGTCGATCCATCTCGGGTGGTCTGTGTGCAATGTTGGATTGACCACCGAGGAAACTCGGGTGGCCCTCCAACCTGTAGAATGAGATCAGCACCCATGTAAGGTCCTATAGAGCCTCTCTTCTATCCTTCAGATAGGATGCCCCAGTTTATGGCTACTTATCAATCCTATCTTAAAGATCGTATTTTTCGTCCTCCTATAACATAGCCTGCTATTCAATTGTTACACAATTTTTGTATGCAGATACTCTCCCTTCGAGGACGATACCCAAATCCCGCACAATCCCCTCCAGATATAGGTCGCGAGTGAGCACCGGAACAAGCAATTTTCATCCTAATTGGTAAAAGGAAAGAATATATTTTAATCACCTTTATTCCTAGCTACCTGGAGACGTACTTATGATAATTTATAAACCAGAGGTTTGATTGAGAAAGTGCAAAGATTTCGTACCAACATTAGTGCCACCTTTTTTCCTCTTCCAATGTTTGGCCTAAGTTTGTTTTCTGGCGGGAAGGCACAATGATTTAAAGGTGATAGGATGTGTCCAAGAACTATACAGTAACAAATTATCTGGAGATGTATCCAACTCCTCCCCTACCACTAGCTGCCGCTCTGCAGGTCAAGCCCCCCCCCCGCAGCCCCTTCTCACCCCGCAGCCCCTTCTCACCCCGCAGCCCCTTCTCACCCCGCAGCCCCTTCTCACCCCGCAGCCCCTTCTCACCCCGCAGCCCCTTCTCACTCCGCAGCCCCTTCTCCTCCCGCTCCTAGTCCTCCTTGCCCTTTTCCCACCCCCCTTCCCCTCTCCACCCTCCCCCCCTCCGCATGAACAATAACCTTGACAGCCATCTCAGCCGAAGGCTCATTAAATACAAAAGAAGTGATCTCGATAGCGAAGATCCCGCACTCGGTGATGGGAATGTTGCGTCTTCTATTACCATACAGACTAGTAATCTCAAGTGGCCAGTCAAACTCGTTATCAGGACAGCAGATTAGCACTCCCTCCATAAATACTTCCTTCAGCCAAAGCCCCCCGTGGTTTCCAGAAACAGCCGGGCCATCGACCAAGACAACCCTAGCAAGAGCCCTCAGATACCCGTGCAATCTAAAGGCGTCGCCCCGCGTGTATGTTTCTCATGTTCCGTCCCTCATATTAGAGATGAACCAGTAGCTCGTCAACAACGACTTCGTTTAAATTAAAAATATAGCGGAAATTCACTGCTCGAACCCTTGTGTCTGGGGGTCACCTGATCAGGACCCTGCTTGGGTTTTGAAAAGTCGTTTCCTTGCGGGTCCGCCGATGGTCCCTCAGTCCGCCACTGTGACAAAAAAAGGAAATTTAAGCCCCGCATTACCAGGAGAGGCAACTCCAAGGTCTAGCGCGAGGGCCAATTATTCCAGTTTTTACTGTAATGGTATCGCAATAGTAGAAAAAAGAGAAGAATTAAACATGAAATGTTACTTTAGTAGCAAGGAGGCAGGAACACATTTAGTACTCTGTATCATACCGGTACAGTACTGTGCTCGAGGCGGGACGGACTAGATAGTTGTGGTCACTGCTACAAATAGGCTGCCCCCCCCTATAGCCCAGAGTTTGTGGCCGCAAGTAAGGCATAGAGAGTGAGAAAGCACATTTAGTTTACGTATCCGCAGTGGTGGGTTGGATCTGACTTATTCATTTAATTTCTAAAAAAGGGGACCAGAGAGGTTATATATCATACTGAGCGATTACTGCCTTTCCGGATAGAGTTTGTATGGATTAAGAAGTAGTTCAAATATAGGTTTCAACCTGTTACTGATTTCCCCCTTGGGAAACCTCTTCTATGCATGAGCGTTGTACAGCAGAGCCAGTTCAAGATATATATCTGTAAGATTGGAGGTTGGAGAGTGTCTCGTTCCCGATTCAGATGCAAGGCCTCAATTGGCTTCATGAAAGGTAGAATGGTAGCATCATAGCAGATCACTCCTAGGCATCAGCTGCCACGTGGTAGGCTGGGCGACTCGCGCAATTAAATTGACTCCGAAAGTAGGTTATTAGTTAATCGAATAGGCCAGGGGGGTGCAGGACTCTCTATAGACTCCTCCTCCCCATCCGGTGGAGAGGTAAATAGGCGACCCCTCCAGAAAAGCTGCGACAGCTCCCCGCTACCCCTAGGGTGGGTCCTGTAACTAAAATAGGAATCGCACAAACCTATTGGGAAAGTAGAAATCTTAAAGCCCTAGAGTAGTGCAATCCTTAAATTTACAGACAAACTTCTCTGGCCCCTCCGGGCGCATTGCAAGATTGATACCGGAGACCAAAACAATATTCAAGACTGAAATCGCTGCGGGCGCGCAAAGAAGCGTATGGGGAAAGGGGAATCAGTGAGAGCAGTTTTACTCATGGGGAATACCTTATCAGCACACAAATATATCTCTCTTGGTACTCGGTAATCAGAGAAGTTCACTGAGTAGCCACCAGTAGTTCTGATAAGCAACAGGTCTGGCTTGTGATCATAGCTTTCCAATTTCCCTTCTTGGGAAACACTTTGCTGCTGAACTTGCACGCCAAATAGTGATAAGGAAAGATTTCTATTAATTCGAAAAGCCACTCTAATTTGCTCAATCGTTCCCCAAGCAACAAAAAAATCAAGAATAGGTAATAGTATAAATAGCTACTAAAGGGGCAATTTAGAAAACTCTCAGAACGATCAAGAACTAGTCGATAAGAACGAACCACCCCCAAGACCCATAAAACCCAATACTACACCCTTCCCCCAATCCTCGGTGGCCTAATGGTATACCTACAACCCTCTCGTCTGCATGTCTCCCTCGCAAGAAGCACTGTCTCCACAACCGCCTCTGTCGGTGGCTCGATGAACGATCTAGACGTAGCCGGGAAGCTATCGCATGGCGGGTAGTTGTATGTTACGTCTTCAAAGGCATGGAAGCAGGCTTCCTTCCTAACCCAGATCTTGTGGTCGCAGGCGACGAAGTGCTTGAGCGTTAATCTGCACATCTCAATTTGTGATTTTTTTTATTTCCGATCGGTTTTGTGAGGAAGTTATCTTCGTAGGTTGAACCTGCTAGGGGAACTGGTGTCACTGCGGCGGAGAATAAATGCTTTGCCTCCAAGTGGTTGATAATCTGGTGGCTCCCTTCTCCGGATATTGAGGGGGTGGCAGATGAAGATTGGAATGGAAGGGATTCCCACAGCCTATTTATTCAATACTTTGTGGGGGGGGCTTCATTGTGTCTCAGATCGAGTGACGTGCGAGGGCGATCTTGAAAGACGCTATCCGCGTAGCATGTGAATTAAAACAGCCATTGTTCGTGCGCCCTCGCAAGGGTTTGAGAATCAAGTTTTCAGATTGTTTGTCTGCCGCATTGCATGCGGCGTTTAGAGCAAGGTTGAAACAAGGTCGGGTCACTAAATGTCACTCGGTGGCTGGCTTTAGCTGCACGGGCCATCATTAACCAATATAGTCTCGTGACTTCAGGCAAGGGTTAAGAAACAAAAATAATACCAAGGCTCTATTTAGCACACTGCAGTAATGGAGTCTTTCCCACCTTTTACGTTGTTTTGTTACAAAATTTAATGGAGGACTCCCTGTAGGAATCTGGAAAAAGTCTGAAGCTCAGAGCAAGAATCCGGATCGCAGGTTGTTCCCACAGAAAAAAAAAATTCCAAATTTCCAGATCATGACGATTGCCGAAAATTGAAACCACACATGAAGCCTAATAGGTACAAGTAGGAAATTATTTTTTATAGGATTGTGTTCTGCTGCAGCTTGTTAGTTCTTCATTTTGTGCATTGAGAACTGGGGAATAATGTGTCGAGAATTATAGTCTTGGGGTTGGTTGACCAATTGTATGCAAGTTTCCAGATTCTGAACCATTTCAAATATGAACCAGGGGGGGAGGGGGTGGTTCAGATTTTAGAAATTTTAGAATTTAGAGGTCGATATTCTAGATTTTAGCGTGAAAATATGCCAAGACCACTTCTAGATCTCTTCTAGATTCCTACGGGAAGTCCTCCAATGGAGGGGTAGGCTCGATGAAGTACTTGGGAAGGGACTTGGTGGGGATTCGTAAGGTTTAGGAGAACCTTAGGTTTGCTCTCAAGGATTGTAACTTGTTAAATTGCACTGGAATGTCTGAATAACTTACCTCTCTTTGGGAGGAACTTGAGGATCAGATAGAATATTTACATTGTATCTCGGGTGTAAAAGGGTGTTCCTGCTGATTTGGTGGCTGATTGTGGCTTGCGATTTCATTTCTCTGGGAATTGGTGTCGACCATTGCTTTTGTTTGCTCATCTGGCTTTATGAACAGCTCATGTACTTTAATCACCCCATAGGTCTCTTCTGCATTCCCCAGGGAATCCATGAAACAATCGTAGCTACTATATCACTGCGCTGCTCTTGTAGTGGTTTGCTATTTAGATTGGATGGGTAGGGTTGATGACAGTGTTCCAAGCCTCCTAGGTAGACGGTAGGGTCCTGAGGGACGGTAGTCCCGGGGGTCCGTCTTTCGTAAATACGGTAGTCCTAGGGGCTGACCATAGGTTCCGGCCGTCTCACAGTAGTATTATTCGGGAAAGGGTGCGACAATTCTCTGTAGGTATTTGCAGTCACCCGTAGGTACCTGCAGTCACCCGTAGATACCAGTAGTCACCCGCAGGTATCTGCAGTCACCCGTATGCACTTACCGTCTCCTGCCGGCTCCCCCCCTGATTCGTTTCACAGATTTCTCTGCGTGCACTTTCTGTTTTTTTGGCTTATAGATAGTGTAAATATTGGCTTTGTGTAAGATTAAATATGTAGAGTTGGCTCCCTATACGCCAAACATAAAACTTGTGGTAAAAAAGGGCCTTAGTTCTGAGAACAACCCCCAGAATAGTACACTAATATCCTATATCCCCCCCGTCCTTTATAATTAATCCTCATGTCTGAGGCACCTTCCTATGCATCGGCTAGTGGTCAGGGCTCCTTAAGTCTAGATGATTCGATTTCGCGGGTTATTACTTCCTATTTTAACCACACTCTTTGATATAATTTAGAACGCCACGACAATCACTGAACGGCAAGATATATTTGGAGTTTGGCCACCCGGACCTTTTGACGGCGACTGTGTGGGAGCCGTTTGCTGCTGCTGGTCTTGAGCGGCAGTATAGTAGTAGAGGTAGTGCTGGATCGGGGCTGATTATGAGTGAGATATCGGGCACCGTAAGAACTCGAATAAACGATCCTTGTGCTAGGACGTTGGAGTTGCCTCTCTTAGTATGGTCTGGTGTTTTTTCTTTTTTTTTTCTGTCTCCCGGGGCAGATTTTTGGTGTTTTTCGCCCCTTTTCCAGAGGAGGAAATTTCAGACTATTATTCGAGTTCTTACGGTAGGCGCCTGGGAGTTCTGGCAACATTTTTTGCTCAATCACATTTGGTGGCTTGGCATATTGCGCAACCTAAGACACCTGTTGTCCCTTGTAGTTCGTCCTGGGCGCTCATCCGGACGGACACTAAGATACCCGTCCGTCCCGTGTGTTCTTTCAGGCATTTCCGTCCTCCCGGCCCGTACCCGAAGACGGACGAACTGGACGGTTGGGTTCACTGGTTGATGGGAGAAGTTGCCTGCGAAAGCTCAGACAATGTGGGCTCCGTTATCAGTAGTTCCAGTGCGCTGTCGCAACTCCTTAGCGCTCGACACAAAGGCAGGAATACTCTACGTTGGCTGTGGTATTTATAAGGTATTGAAAAATTTTCTGGTGAGCTGAGTTGTTATCTGATAAGGCATCATTACTGCACCGTACTATCATCTAGTTTCAATCTTCTCCTCGATGGCATACCTTCCGCTATCTCTCTCTCCCCTTGTATAAACAGAGACCAGCCCACCAACCTTCTGCTCGCTTTACGGTCCCTTGATACGCCTACCCAATGGGCCATTGCCATCATTGTACCACATCCTTTGCTTAACGCAGCACTTTCACTCCCTGTCTAATCTTGAGGTTGATTCCTAAATCGTTTGAGCACTGTTCAAACCCGGGGCTATATCGGCAGAATCGGCTAGAGTACGGGACCACCCAGCGGTATCCACGGAGCGAAACCCTTAGATCTTGGCACTGCGGCCATGTTCTCTTTTCGCGTCCAGACTCGTAAGCTTAATTTCGAGAGTTGGGACCATAGCGAGACTTTCTTCCAATAACCTGAAGGGTACAGCATAGAGTGGTACTGGCGGGTGGGTTGCGGGTCCGGCGTTCTTAGTAGGTATATGGTGGTGGGATATCTGTGTCATAGAGGGCGTGATAGATGGTGTAAGTTCCCTCGATAACCAAGGCTTGGGCAACAATTGCAGCAACAGGGCATCTGTCCGATGGAACGGTCACAGCAAATGGTGCCTATAGACCGGCTGAGGGATGGAATTATTCGAATCTCTAGTGGAAAGAAAAAGTGACCCATAGAGGGGGGTAAGGCAAACCTTGTTCTCCCTGGCGGGTCCTATTTAAATACCACTATTCCACCCCGAATGGCAAGGAATTCATGACGAATAGAGAGCGCAATATGGGTGCAAATTTCGGAGTTGGTTACCACGGGTCCATTTGCGTGTCTGACTGTACAAGGGTGGGTCTGAGGCAAATATTTTGAAAACAAAACCTTATGATACTAAGACTCGGAGTAGCGTACGGATGAATATAGAGTGCTAACGTCCCGAACGCTTGTGCTTCAGGTATAGGATTTTCTGGGGATACTTAGCCTGACTTTCAATTCACCCGGGATTGGTGTCAAGCCGATAAACCCGGAGTCTTTGCCTAAGGATTATTACACCAAAGGGTTAAATAGAGCAAACCACCCCGCAAACATATAAGATATCTCAATATCCCACAAGGAAAGCAGGACAGTTGGCTCTCGCTAAAGGCTTTGTTGTCGCTCCTTCTCCAATCCAGGAATAATATTTCCACGTTCGTTAATTCAGGTATATCTGAATAATCCAACGGAATGCCCCTAATTAAGTCATTTCATTTGGGTGCGGCCCTCCTCCTCCTCCTCACTCCAACCGCCGGGGGCTCCTCGCCAATGCAGAAAATGTCACTCTCCCCCCACGCCCTCACGGACTGCGGCTGCAACCCAGTGATCACAAACTTCCTCGGCTGCCAGAACCTCACCAAGAACGGCCACGATTGCGTGTGCCAAGACAGCTGGTATGGTAATAGCACGGGCTGCCTCAGCTGTCTAAAGCTCGCCGACGATCCGCTACATCTCCGGCATTCTAGCAACTTTTTCGGAAACTTTGAGCAAGTCCTGACAAACGTGTTTGCTGCCTGCACTACCTCCGGAGGTTCGGTCAGTACAAATGGCAGTGCTGTGTGCGGGTGGGCTGCTAGCGGTGGTGCCTGCGCTTATTTCAACCCTAAGGCCGGCGGAGAGAGTTGGGCAACTATGGAGGACTCGGGCACTGGAAAGACGCTTACTGGGTTCCTTGAGCTGCATTTGGGACATGTTCCGGGGATCAATGACACCCAGCCGATTGTTAGCACTAATGCTATGACTTACCCTTCCTATATTCCCTCGACCTCGACCTCGGGTTATGCTCCTTCTACCAACCCTGCTTCTAAGACTTCGGCTCCGTTCTCTGGCACAAATAGTACTGCTCCGACAGGATATAGCTCACCTGCCCCCGGCGCGAGCAATTCGTCCGCCCCTGTATCTAACTCTGCTTCTCCGATGGGAGCCCATTCTGGAGTTTGGGCTTCTGCGTGTGTTGTTTTTGTTGGTGCGGTTGCTGCTGGGGCGTTCTTGTGAATGGGAAGGTACTTTTTCTCTTAAATGTAAATTAAGATACACGAGTCGCAATTTTGGGGATGAGTGATGTGGGGTAAAAATTTTGGTCCTTGATAGTGTATTATGATAACAGATATGGGATATGGGATATCTGTACCTTGTGATTCGTAATTGACAGTAGCTGAGGCATTGCTGGTCGATTTGGTCTAGCCAACGCTGGGAGCGACTTTAGTCAGTTCGCTTTTTGCCTACCAAATACCCTTGCCCGTGACCCGGCTACCGGCAAAATCAGAATAGTTTCGTCGCACTCCTGGTGGAGACTGTACTCGACGGTGTGCCAAACACCCCCCAAGTTCGAGGCGGAAGCGGTATCCCGTGTTGTCAAACATACTGTAGTACTCGAGTAGTAAAGTACTCAACGCACTTCGGTGCGTGAGCGATCCGGCAATGTACCTCTGGGTCTCAAATAAACGTGAACACCTCCCGTCTCAACCGAGTATGTACCCGGCTGAAAATCTGTTAAAGTATTTCCTCCGATTCCATCGCAACCAAGCCGAAATAGTAGGCTGGGAGAGCGCCCAGCAAGGCAGCACCCTCAGCGAGGCCTGGCACGGACTAGCACTAAGGTTCAGCACAAATCAACCAAAATACTTCCCAATAATTGCCAAGCCTCGCTGAGGGCGCCGCCCCGCTGAGCTCTCAGCCAGTCTACTGTGGATCTCCCATCCCTGCGGCAGCATCCCCTCGCCCTGGGGGCAAGGCCACTTATCTGGCCTCTGTGATACTGGAATGTCGGTAAATTAAATTAGCGGAGAGACTGGTGCCTCCAAAGCTGCTGTGTGGGCACAGGTGAAGTTGCATTTTGAGAGTACATATCCTACTCAGGATACCAAGGTTTGGGGTTGAGGAACGAGATCTAGGATGCTATTGAGCGCTGCCAGAAGTTACTAGATTAAGGCTACTTTGATAATCTGGCAAGGAGCATGGTGAGAGGATGGAAGCTATCATTGAGGCGGAAGGATGGTACACAAACTTCTTGGTGTCTTTATTCATCATTTCTGTTAGTGAGGTCCCCCGAATTATTATTATTTGAGATATTCGGCTCGGGTACTAGTACTTGGCTGTGATGCAGTCAGCAGCAATCACGTGACTAGAATAATGGACATGGGGTGGCTACTTTCGGACGTGCCCACAAAGTTGGATACCCTCGTAGAACCGAGCACAAATTAGGGAGCTTGAATGCAAGTTCCAACCTCTGTATATAGCTCTACCCACTTACCGGGGAGCGTGTAAAATAGTGCTGATAGCATGATGCCGTAGGTTGTATTGGATGCGAACAAGATTAGTGCATATTGCCAGTAGACTCTATTGCTGTGTCAGGTAGTGGAGTTACGTTGGGCCTGAAAGTCATGTGATTGACAAAGTCAAGTTGAGCTTCAAAGTTATGTCGAGCCTTCCTTTCCTTCGGGCTTTTATTCTCTTCAGCTGGGTTCATCACTTTATCTGCTCTACCACTAACCCTGGCTACAAATTATTCTACCCCCTCATCTTTTGTAACCCCCCTCAACCACTCTCCTTTCCCTTTTCTTCATCCCCACACCATAGTTACGTTGAGCCGTAAAGTCACGTAACCCACGCTGAGCCATCGGGCACTCTTCAGAGTGCAAGTAACCAGGGATTGTGGCACCTGGCCGCAACCTTGGCATAAGTAGCGGCACTATCCACCATACTTTTTCAAACAGCATGAACATTATACTTTTGTAGTCCTGTAGTAGTTATTCCAAAATAATTTCCCATTCATAGAGATGGAACATGTTTTTGATGAACGGTTTTTCATGGGCACGGAAAACTGCCGTCGTACCAAGCACCACTGTAAAGCTACAGCGAGGCGAGGATCTTGAGAAAGGCCTGGAGTAAAGAGTATAATAGGAAACCAAAGAGTATGTTCATTGCCCTATGTATGTAAGTGTTGATGCACAGGAAAGAACGCAATGTAGGACCAAATATAACCCCTTGTGGTCAACTCATGCAATTGGCCTGATTTTATCAAGTAGTATAATATTAACCCACTTTAGGCTTTCTGACATTTATAATGTGTTGGAATGTTGCTGGCAAGCATGCTTTTTCCCCACCCAAGTGTGCCTAGTTGAGCTTAGATCCAATGTGTATGGGAAATGTTTCTAGTTCAACATCAGCAGGCATAAATTAGATAGCCATGTCCTCAGTTTGGACACAACAATTATCCAGTTGAAAGACTAGGCTGCTAACTGTGGTACATGCTCAGGGACGATAATAACATAGGTTTCAAGCAAATGGATACAAGCTCATCAGTGAATTCCTTTGGCAATTAATGATGTAAAGGCGCTTTGATACCCTTCAATAGTAGCCCAAACAGCCTAACACACTCCTTTCCGCCTCTCAGCTGGCATGACACATTCTGGCGGCCATTTTTCATTAAGTGTCGATTGCCACTAGTAATAATCGTATCATTTCCCCCAGCCCACCCACCCGTATAAATAATTACTTTGAACCCTCCCAGTAAACTTAAGGGGCCCATTTAAGTCGCTTTTTAGCATATACCGCTGTGAGTTTCACTCTCTTCTTTTGCTAACAACTAGTGCACAGGTATGTCACTTTCGTACAGGATCCAATCATCTATGTCTTTAGAAAGATGAGGAGCGAGCTGCCCACATAGTTCCTGAGAGGTCCACTCTCTATCGCTTCTTAGCAGCATACAGGGACACTCATCGGGCTCCCTGATCAATCTTGGTCTGCCACAACTGCTCGTCTACTGTACTAATATTTTTACTGGTTCAAGGTAAATCCCGATGGTAGACAAAGTCCAATTCACTCGCCAGGAATCTGTCTAATATGTACTGTACGTCGTATCCAAATGTTCTATCTCAAAATACGAGCTAATATATGCCACAATGCTTACTTGCTTGCTGGGAGAGAACCCCACCGCGCGCCCGGCAGAAATAAGGCATCCCTAGAAAGCCGGGCGGAATTCAGGCAAGAAAGAAAGAGAAGAAAAGGAAAAGAAAAGAAAAAAGAAAAGAGGAAAAAAAAACTCCACATAACACTAGAACGAGCAGAAGACTATAGTGAGATAACACACATGGGAGCAAGTAGGGAGGTTTGAGGTCTCCAGCGGGGCTTTGCTAGTCGTATCGTACGAGAGTAACAAGCGCACAAAGTACTGATTCTGTTTTAAACCACTGAGAATCTCTCATTAAACACCTAAGGAGTAAGAAACACCTCCGTTGAAATCTACCAGCAATTCGGGAAGAGACACAGTACCCACCCATTAAAATCCCAAAATCAGGCTTCCGGTAGGATAAATATTAGTTCCCAAGTTTACCTTGCATGAAATACCTAGCTGGCGCAGTGGTTAACACTCCTGTGCACTTAGCGGGAGCTCAGGAGTTCAATCCATGCTGACAATCAGTTATTATTGAACGATCCGTCATGTAGGGCAGGAGAATTAAAAAATCCTGCCCTATGGGGACTGGGAGATTGAAGAACTTAGCCCTCATCAATAGGGCTGTGGGGTTTAACAATCCTGCTACGAGGTGGTAGAATCCGACTCTAGACCTTAAAGGTTGGCGATCGGCGGGTAGCAGAAGCGAATGGGAGGGGGGGGGTTGTTAAAGAAAATATAAATATAAAAAATAGAAAATAAAATATATAAAAGTAAGAATAGAAAATAGAAAATAAAAAACATAAAAATATAAAAAAATTCTTCTTTTACCTTGGGAAGGCAGCTGTTGCCTCTTTCCCTATTTATTGCCTTGTATACATAGCTTTTTTTCTTAGCAAAAGCGAGACTGTATTAGTTGAGATGTGCTCGAGTACCCAAAATAAAATCAAAAATCATTCCTTCTTCCACGTTACCTGCTAGGTCACAGCGGGCGGCTTTGGGCTTTCAGGGGCACTGGGGCGGATGGACGTAAGCACAGTCGTAAGTTTGATAATAGACCAGTGTGCCAGGTAACCCAAGATTCCTCCTCTGGGAAAGGGGCCAGAACGTACCAAAGACATGCTCCCCGAGACAATTACAGGAGAGGAAAACACTAGACCTTACTAGGAGAGGCAACTTCAACGTCCTAGTACATGATCTAATTATCCGAGTTCCTACGGTAGCAGTTTTATGTAGGATCAACTTCCTAACCCAACCATCAAGACTTTAGCCTACCTGCATTATGATACTTGAGTACTGATTTCGTGCACTTGGGAAACGTAGCCCTGACGAGGCTTCTACTTCATATTTCCCGGCTCAACTTTAGAGAAATACAATTGATGAATGAGGCGCCTAGCCTCCTCTTCAATATATCCCACTACCGCCTCTAAAATGGAGCAGAGAGTGAAGAATACTAGCCTCGATATCTTCACCGTCGTGTTTGGCAGCCCACACCTCCTCCCAAATCGGTACTTTCCGGGTGGTCAAAGCCCCCTCCGTGATCCCCATGTTCCTAGCACCCAACTCAAACTCGGCAGCCATCAGCACCTCCGCGCTTTCGCCTCGCTCGACTCACGCTTGAGCTGTCCTAGGATGACTATCAAATCAGTTAGTACCCCAGAGGTGAGTTTTTCGGAAGCAGAGAGTTACGCTAAGTGTGCCAAAGGTTTCGCTCATGCCCGATCCTGTGGGGATTTCCCCAAGCAGCTTTCTCGTTACCAGTTTCTCCGTGAACTCCCGGTTCTTGAGGTTTCTCCAGAGGTACCCGCCAGGCATTTCCCCCTGCGAACAAAGGAACAGCCAGAGACGAGACATGCTAATACAGCTGACCTAGCATTGAGTTTGTGGAAAGGGGGTGTTATGCTGCCTATGACTACTCGAGTAGGAGCCGGTCATACTCCATCTTGTGACGAGCATGCTGCCATCCAGGGGGAGAAGGCTAGAACCCAAGTTTGGCTTAAGACACCGCTGCGATCTCATCTTAATAATAGTTCTTCCCAGATTCCTTGCTTTGGTATCTCCCTCAGTTAGAACATAATAGCGATTGGGAGGCTATGATGCACAAAGCACTAACCCCCCCAGGCAGCGGGCTCTCCACAAACTAATTGATATCCTAATTTCTTATCAAGATCTAGTGGAAATATACATTTATTCAAGCACCAGGAAGGGTTACCCCTCACACGTTGGGCGACGGGGTTTAGGATTTTATTCGGGATATCTGGTGAGGGGTTCTGGCGACGAAAGAATTCGTTCGATTCAGGCATGTCTCCAAGGCCCTCGAACCAAAGGATTTATGGAACCTTACTCGTTTCCCTCACTCCCAGGCTAAAAATTTCTCCGTTTGTCTTTTTTCTCATGTGGGGGTTTCTTTAGGGAAAGACAATCTACTTTTGAAAAACTGGGAATAAAATTTAATAATAGATATTAGGTCGGTCGAGTGTCTTCTTGTTTTCCCCTTACCGAGCACCCTGCTTGCATGCATGATTAGGTAATAAAAAGTGAGTGACAGCATATGCTTCTGAGGAGCATCTCCATTCATATCCCAAGTGCCGCTAAAACAACTCCCACAACAAACCAGTAGTGATGAAATCCTAAGAGTAATGGGGGGGGATATACAAGTAGAACATAAAGTTTAGGGCGCCCCCATCATTATTTAGAGAAGCCCATTTGTAATGGGAGTGAATAGTAAAAAACCACTTTTTGGTCAACGCACAAATTCTGCGTCAAATACATGAGGTCACTCCTCATTTTCACCCTCAAAACCGCGTAACTGCCAGTAAATACCGATCAAACACCATCCCGTCTGAGCTGACACCAAACAGTGAGCATACACATCCCACAAGAACAATCAGACATGTTCCCATTTCCCCTCGTCTCACTCTGTAGGTTTGGGCCCCACCTGCCTTAATGCTGAAAGCCTCCTTTCAACAAAGCGCTAGACCATGCCCTCCCTCTCGTCCCCAAAACTTTGCACAACTTCGTCATATCCCCGATCGAGAGCCTGGCTTACAACAACTGTTGGACCGAATCCTCTACCCTCAATCATTTTTAGAAGCATTCCCCAATCTATTTTTGAATGGGGTTAGCACGGTCGGGGGGTAGGAAGCAGTGGAGAGGACGTACACACACGTGTACAGGGACTGCTCGTCACCAATGAGCTTTGCCCAGCGCTCCATCATGGAGTAGACGTTGCAAATATATGGTGCGATAAGTGGTGGGAGGAGGCTTGCAGCCCTCCTGGCCATAGCGAATTACACATTCAGTTCATCGTGGTTCTAAACTTCAAAAGAGTCTAGCCAACTGCCTTCTCCCGATTGAGAAAATCGAAGTTGGAATGGTAACACACGTCCGCTCCACCACCCCTAGCGCCACATTAGAAATCCTATTACCTAATTGGACAACTTATCGATTTCCCTTCCTGGCACCCAACCCTAAATCAGCAATAGCCTACTGTACCGGTAATCGCGATGGTGCGGTAGTCTTCCACTAGATCCCGCGTTCATATTCCTTCCTCTACCACCTTCCATAGCAAACAAGGCTTGCAATGACCGACAACTCCTCGGACCGTAGGAAGTGAAGCAAGTGGGATGGTCCTCAAAGAAGCACTTCCAGTGGCCGAGATCGTGTTAGGGACCAAGTTACAGAGAACTGGAGTCCGAGAGATGGAAACCGGTTAGCAGTCGCGGCGCCTCCGGCTGTGATGACCGTCGCTCTCGCTCCCCCAATCCTCATCACTAATTCTCCCCCTGTCGAGACGATGGCTGGAGAACCAGGAGTCACCCGACAGAGAGCCCCCCCGTCGAACCAGCGAAAAAGCTGAAACCCGACCCAGCGGCCACAGCAGGTAAGCCCATTGTCCACTCCATACCACCCGACCCTTCTCTTATTTTGCTAACTGACATCGAGTAGGTGCTGCAGCTGCCGGTATCAACGTCCAGATCCAAGCGAAGCGCGATACACAACACGAATATGTATACCGCCTATCTGTTCCTTGAGGAAATTCCTTCCATAGCTAGGGTTTGCGTTTGCTGATTTTAATAGAGTGCCGGAAAATCTTCTAGCCTATCTAGCACAACAACATTCAATAGTGATATGTGTATCGTAGATGATGGGACTACATCAAAGACATAGAGGTTAACGACCTTCGCAATCGATACACACAGACAAAAGGCGCCACTTGGAAAATCGTGAACCTCGATCCCTTCCACGGTTGCGAGTTTTAATTACTCCCTTCCCTTTGTATTTTGCACGTGCATATAGGGCGAGCCTTTGCACTTATGCACAGCTCAAGTTCTAAGGAGGACCCATTTAAGCTGAAATATGATGTCACCATGCACGACAGAACTCAATGGCAGTTGGAGTGAAGGCACCAGTTGGTCTGGGAGGATTGCTTCTTGAAGCAGGAGAGGCAGGAGGGGGGGGGGGATGCTCCGTGATATTTAGGATGATTATCAAAGTTGATGCGGGAATTAGCAGTTTTAGCTACCCAGTGGCTATGAGGGCCGAGACGGAGACTAATACTAGGCGCGAAATTATGGTTTTTGCTCTCGACGATGAATTCATGGTATCATAGCTACCATAATTATCTCCTAAGGCCCGGCAGAAGTGCATTCTTGGTCTTTTGGAGGGCAGTCGTTCCTGTGTTGATGTACGCCGGGTCATGCCTCCTATTAATGGTGAGTTTCTAACTGCCACTTTTGTATATTATCTAGCTCATATCGGGCGTCGGTCCATCCGAGCAGATGCTAATTGTGGGCTTTGTATGTGGGAACGAGCGGTGGTCAGCACAGTAGCCACAGTTCATCCAAGTAAACTACTTGAAAGTTTCCTATTTGGGTTTAGCTGTTCGGGTAGACTATGACTCTTACTAGGAAATATTACCGGTACCGAGCCTTCGGGGGGGGTTTAGTAAAAATCTGGAAACTATTCCTACTAATCCCGTAAGATTTCCCTAGAGAGACAAGTGCTATGTTTTCCGATTCTTAATACCCATACGAGCACTCGCGCAGTACTGTAGATACCACTACTTCAAGAGCCAGAGGTTCAAAATCCCCTACGCATGACACCCATCCGCGGGGCCCTACGATTCCAGAACACCCAAATACTCAGTCCCCATTGATCGGCCCCGTAGGCTAGGATTACTGAAATCTCGCCAATCAGCAGGGCAGCAGCGAACTGTGTCTTTGGACGGGGTTTTCGGTTCAGAGAGGATTGTATCATTCAAGCCACAAAACACCATAATATTATGGTAAGCTACGACTCAACCCAACAGGGAGGGTAAAGCTCCGGAATCGATTTAGCTGACCCCTAGCAACAGCCCCAGCGGAATAGACCGAGGTGTCGGAACCCCGGGCTCCTCAGTAGGTAATTCTACGGAGCGATCCCCTGAGCGATAATAATAAATTCAGCCTGCGCACGACAGAATCCCAGAACGTTGGAACCCCCCATGTCCATGAACCCTCTCTATTTGTTTGACGTCAACAAACCCCCCCCCCCACCCAAGGCAGGAAGGAGTCAGTCCGACAGCGAAGATCGAGGATCTCCTTTTATCAAAAACGCATACCCAATTCACCAGGGCACCAGACCAGTTCGAGCGCTTCATTGTAATCATGCATAGTCACTCGCCAGTGCCATAAATTGGTGTTGAGTCTTGTGTTCTGTGGCTTTTTGTCTCACCCTTGAGTTATCTGGCTTGGTAGCTTGTAGCATAAAACCTGAACAAAACCTCGAGAGGTGCTATAGACCCCAGCACAGACGACAGCCGGGGGATGAGTAGGGCACGGTAGAGTACTGTACAAGGAGGGCATCCAAGCATAGCTCCGATCACCAACCCCCAGAATAGTACAGTTCCCGCATTACCATAGAGAAAAATTGCCATCCCGAACGGTTAACATAACTTTAGCCCCTTGCGAGTATAGTGCCGATATCGAAGTATCACTATCTGGCGACTGGCGACTGACCACATAGTCCACTAGAACAAGAGCTCCAGTCAGTCACTGTGCGATCCCAAGTGTGGCGATCTATGCTACCGCCCTGCAATCTCCAGCAAAATATTCCGCTATCTTCCCCCCTCCCCCAAGCCTGAGAAAGAAAGAAAAAATATCGGTTCCCTACTGGCCCCCGAGCCCACGGCGCATTTCAAATCCCCCGATCCTGTTTGGTGGTTTGCGAGTGGTAGGTTGTACAGTACAGTACATTCTCCATTAAACTAGGACCCCCCGTACTAGCATATATAAAAAAGGCATAGCTATTGCCTACCACCTAGCTAGAGAGCAAAGAGAGCAAACTTTGGCCGTGTACCGTGCTAGCATCAGTACCAGGGACTGGCGGTGCCATGATGCCCGGCAGCAACTAACTTACCCAGTTCCCAAACAAAAACCTGCAAAACGCACAACGGCGAAATGGTGCATTGATCGGCTGGCAGGGGGAGGTTTCTTCCATTATTTCCGTTCATTTCCTACGCGTAGAAGGCCAGGACCTCACGGGAGTGCTGTGTAAGGCTAGGCACCTTCAGACCAACTGGGGCTAGCTAGAGGGCGATCCTACGCCACGGTCGACACTCGCTTGGGTAGTAGGATACAGATTCTAGAAAGATACCAATAGACTATGTGAGAAAGTATTAGAAGATTCCGAGCCAGACTCGCAACAGGCAAGTAAGGCACTGCTTCACCCCGACTGACGTCTTGTATAAGAGAGGGGGGGGGGGCAATTGGACTTCACGCTAATTCATATCAGTCCACCTGCGCTGAATCGCTCGTGAGGTGGGAGAAGGGGAGGGTGATGAAATGGGTTGGATGACAGATACCCAGAAAATAAGGCAAATACATCTATCTCTCGGTGGATCGGGCGCGAAGGAGAAGTCTTCCGATACAAAATCTAATCACCCGCCGGCGTAGCGTAGGATGCAAGCAGGGAGTGATATCTCGTGCTTGACATTATGGCTCGCAATGTCCATTGTTTAACCACAGTATGTACTGTGTATTGCATTACTGCACAAACTTTGCATCCTAAAACTTGGTGACTGCTTCAATGTAACTCCTATCATGACACTGCGTCTACCTTACACTACCTACGCCCGTCGCGCCTCCGGCCGCCCTTGCCGATCTGCGGCACGGCCCCCCGCCAAAATCCAAGACACAACACAGCGCAACAGAAGCCGATCAGCCACAAAACTACTCCAACTAAACACATGCAATATCATTACCATTATGATATTCAAACTAAAGCGGCACAAAAATAAAACACAAAAAAACAAAAACACCCATCTATGCAATGCAACTAGCTTATGATGATAGGAAAAATGCAAAATGCAACATGATATAACCATGCAATCATTTCCTCGCTCTTCCAGCAGTCTTGCGTTTCTTAACTAGAGTAGGGACGCCTTCTTCCCCGGGGTACTCTTCTTCTCCAAGCTCTTCCTCATTATCGCCTTCACCCCTGTCATTGTTAACTGGAGACTTCTTCCTCCGGCTCTTCTTAGCTGATGCTCTCTTCCTCTTCGCCGGCTTCTCCACCACTTCCACTTCCCCACCCTCCACACCCTCCACACCCTCCACACCCTCATCCTGCTCACCCGCGGCGCCCCCCCCACCGCTACTAATCCTCTTAGCCCTCTCGTGCAAACTCAACATAGCCTTCTCCATCCTCTTACTCTTCCCAACTTTCCTCCTTGGCGCGCCTGCCATCCCCACAGCCCCAGCGCCCATTCTACCCTCAAAAAACTGTGTAATAGTGCTCTGTGTGCCCTCAACTTGCTTCGTATTCATGTCCTTGATGACCGGAACAAGTACTTCGTCAGTGCGCTCCTGTGACCAGCCCACTGTCGCCATGAGAAAGCGCCGGAGGCCATCGAGGTCTGGCATTCCCCATTCGAACTGGGACGGGTCGTGGTCGACTTCTGGATGGAGATAGGCTTCATCGACACGTGGGTCTGGGAAGTTTGTTGGGAGGAATATCTTTGTGGCATTTTTGCGCTGGCAGGGACATTAGCCGGAAGAGCGGTAGGGATGGGGGGGGACAACTTACAAACTTCTTCCGGAAGGGATTATCATCGTCGTCAGCCAGCTTTCTCAGACCGCTTTGTACTGCCGTCCACCACTTTTTGAATTCAGTCAGGCCATTATCGCTGGCGAATTCAGCCAGGAGCTCCATGGCTGTGACGGGGCCAACGGTGGGTACGCCTTCTGTGTAATCGCTGCCGAGTAGATGTGCTATCTGAATAAGCCTCGTCCTGTCGAGTGCATATTCCTTCTCTAAGTCGCTGGCAAGATAACACTCAACGAATTTGGCTTGATTGAACATGTTCTTGTACACCCTTGTCCCGCCAAATAAGAATGTATCCGAATCATCCGTAACAATGCCATCAACAAGTCCGAGATGAACCAACTCCGCGCATTGAGCTTCTGCTTCCATTGGTGCGGTGATGTAGGGTATTCCGAAGAGCGTAAGTAATTGCTGACATTCTTGAACCATCACCTGCGTGACCTCGTCAGCGTCTCGGCGATCCTTGGCTTGCTGCACACGAAGATTGTGGAGTTCCCGCTCGTATGCCTCCCGAGTTTGCGGCTGGGGTCTGTTATTTAGTTCCGCGGCGAACCGGGCGTGCTCCTCTGATTCTGCCGCGAGTTGCTGCACTAGTTCCAAGACCTCAGGTTCTGCATATTGTTCCTCATCGTCTGCATATTCTAGTGGAGTTACCTCTCGAGATACTCCGTTCTTAGCTCCTCCAAGGTCAGGGGGTAGGGGCGATTCTCCATGTAAAGGTTTTGGTGCAGTTTTAGATTCTCTTGCCGCTAGTGCACCCTCGTGATCGCTTTCTTCCCATTCGATCTCTTCTTCATCGTCTTCTTGTTCGGAGTCTATTGGCTTAGGTGGATGAGTTCCTGGCCGGTCTACCACACCGTCCATGTTCAAGCCACCCTTCCCAGATGGACCATCTAGCATAACCACGTCGTCGGTCCCTTCCCCATCATCGGAATCAATCATCACTACATCCCGTTCTTTATATCGCTCATTAACAATCCTCTGCATCTCTAGCTCGTACTCCTCCCTTTCCTTCTCCTCTTGAGTGAGTTCCTTATCGCGATTAGCCAAGCGCATCTCCTTCGCGAGATCTTTCTTTGGACCCCCAGTGAACCAGGGCGGCAGCGGCGCTGAACTATCTCCATCTTTGTCCTTTCCCTTGTCTCCATCCCCCCCTATCTCTTTGGGGTTCTCCTCCGGTTTCTTTCCTTTAAATAGCATGCTCTTGCCCATGTCCAAACGCTCAAATGGTAATAATCCTCCAAATGGATTCTTCGCAACAGAACTAGAGCCCTTGCTACCCTCACCAGCTGTACCCCAATCAGAACCCCTCGGCATAGCGCCGCCATTCATACGTTTTGATTCAGAAACAGCCCTGCTGAAATCTGCATCTCCACCGGGCACTGCAAGCAGTGGCGATTTCTCTTTTTCCACCGGAGGCTCCTCGATAGCTTTCCCTTTGCCCTTGTTATTAATGGGCTCATCTTCCTCCTCCTCTTCGGGGATGTCACTAAGATCGCGGCCAAAATAGGTTGACTCCAGCTCCATACTATCATACCCTCGAGGGGCCTCGAGTGATAACCGAATGGCTTCCTGCAGTTCATCATCGTCATCGTCATTACCGCGTTCTTCGCCGACAAAGTCCAATGGGAATGGATCATCGTCCCCGCCGTCATCATAGTCTTCGTCATTGCCAAGGAATAAAGGATTAGTAGATTTAGCTAGACTAGCATCAGAAATTGGATTTGGAGAGAGCTTTCGTTTGCTACTCGATCCATTTTGATCCCTCTTGCTCTCATAAATTGCCCTTCTCAGCGTCTGCGCCTCCGCACCGTCCAATACATCATATACATAGCTCCCCCCATGATCATCGCGAGGTTCAATGTGCGGTAATCTGTTCAAGCCCTCAACCGGAACATCTTCAAACTCTTCGTCGTCATCCGGATCTTCCTCCTCTTCACCCTCGAGTTCCTCCGTCTTATCAACGATGATAGGTTTATTCCTCTCGCCCTCCCGCACCCCAGAACTACCGACAACACCCAGAACCCAACCGCCCTCGACACCGTCATTCTTAACAAGAACATACTCCCTTCCCTTCTCCCCAGCGACCCTAGTTGGGTCAAAAGACCCCGGTTGATCATTCATCCCATTGAGATTCATAAGACGCTGCGTGAGATCATTCCGTTCCTTAACCCGTTCAATCTGAAATTTAGAGAAATCCATCCTATCCGGAAACATAGAGTCGAGCTGTTCCTTCGCCAATCCCATTCTCATCCTAGAACGTAATCTCGCAGCATTGAGAATATTGTACCTATCCGCCATAGGCAGCGAGACAAAGAAATCCGAATCAAAGTCGATTTTGGAAAAGTCGTAAAGGTTGACCTCCTCCCCGCCACGGAACATGCGGGCGTACTCCTCCAGATCATCCTGCGACATGACCCTCGGGTCGTTCGGAGCTCCCAGACTCTCCATGCTGACGGGAAGCTCGGGCAAATGGTACGGATCCGATTTTCTGAAACCACGGGCTTTCACCCGCTCTTTCGGAGCCTGCTCCAATTCATCAACGTAAACCAACTGACTCACGTCCCCAATCCCTTCCCCTCCCTCCACCCCCAGTTGCCCCTGCTCCAGTTCCCCATCAGGCACATCCTCCCAATCCCCCGACTTCTGCTTCCTTCGCCTCTCAGCCTCAATATCCGCACTCCGCTGAACCTGCAAGGCCAATATCCTTCCAGCAGTCCTCCTAGCATCCTCCTCTCTCCCTTCCCTACGAGCCTTCCTCCCAGCAATCGTCTGCCTCTTCAGCGGTGGCGCACCTCCATCGAACACGAAAACGGGCTTAATCCCGAAGAAAAGTAGCTTGCATATCCTCCTGAAGAAACCGACTACGTGCGAACTCTGGAGCGCGTGTCCTTCTTGATCTCGGACGGCTTTGAGGAACTGGTAGATCCAGATGGAAGCATCGACGGCGAGACGTTTGCGAGCAAGTGATTCGAGCTTAACGGGGCGCGCGCAGGGGTTTGCTATCGTCCATAGGCCCGTAACACCCATGGTTTCTCCGTGTTATGGAATCGGGGCTAGCGTGGTATCATAGTATGGTCAGTAGATGCTCAGAAGGGTTGGTGAGGAGAATCGACGGGTTGTTATGATAGGAACCGCCAAGGAAGGTGGATGATGGTGTAACCTTGCCCTGTGCCCTAAACCCAGCCATATATCCGCACTGTATCGGGAGGTGTGCCCGATGCAAGCCTCTAATCGGTCTACAATTTACGATATGACCCCCATGTCTGGTCTATGCTTCATGTCCATAAGCACCCAGTGTACTCAAATAGGTGATACCTAAATTTTCAAAAAGAAAAAAAAAGGCTGCAGAGTCACAACTCTCATTCAGATATGAGACGAGTATGTCTATTATGCGCAAAACATACCCACGATGCCCCACGGGTAAATACAAAAGCAAAAACAGGTCTCCTAGCAAAAGCAACACCAAACCCATACTGGACTTCATAAAGGAGGGTATGATCTATGGAGCAATGTCGTCAACAAACTGCCTTACGAGCCCCTGCAAGTCTTTTGCAGCGGCAACTCCCGTTTCGAGAACCTCCTCATGACTGGCTGCTCCGGCTTCCAAAGCGTCATTCAACCCTTCTTCCCCCATTTCCGCAACGAGCAAAGAGTCACCCCTTGGGCCAGGCTCGAGAACACTACTATTCGTAACAAGACTCATGGCCAGAACTCTTATCCCGCAATGTCTCGCAACGATAATCTCGGGAACGGTGGACATTCCCACAACATCCGCTCCGAGGGCCCGTAACAAGCGGCATTCTGCGCGAGTCTCGAAACTACTCCTGTCAACTACCGAAATGCAAATACGGATAACAGGAGTATCGGAATCTTTACCTTGGTCCGGAAACAAATACGTAGACACCTTCGTGGAGCTTTCGCTTCTCAGACGTTAATCGCAGCTTCTTGTAGCTGAGGTGGATCTGTTTTCGCAGTGGCAGGTCATATGCTTCGGACAATATCGGAAACCTAGTGCCGAATTCCTCCTCGTTAGGCCCTCGGAGGGGGTGTTGACCGGCGAGCCCGGGGAAGTTGATATGCTAAAGAAACAAGCATTAGTACCACTTACACAAGGAATAGGATAGCATCATACGTCATTCAAAACCACAATATCCCCGACGGCGAACTCGGTATTAAGCCCGCCAGCAGCATTCGTAACAATAATGGTATGAATCCCAAGCAACTTCATAACCCTGGTAGGAAAGGTAACCTTCTGTATCGAGTAACCTTCGTAGTAGCTAAGTCCCACCAAAGCACCTAATTAGCCCTCCGAAATCCCCAACAGACAAGAATCAAGAAACTCATACTGCGCCCTTCCCACCATAACCACAACAGGAGTCTTCCTCTCTCCCAGAAACCCAAACACAAGCTTACCCGCATGGCCGACAACTAAACTCATCAATCCCCACTCGCGATCAGCAAGGCACGGAACCACCGCAGGAGACGAAACAAACCGGTAGAAGGTGCGAAATGCGGAATGTCCTTGTATGAAAGTTCAAACAGCAATTCCTGGTCCAGCATCCCGGCCAAACCCCCAAGCCCGGACCCGCAAATGATGCCCACATGGGGATTCTTCAACTGCTCCGGGAGGAGGCTACGGATACGATTTGTCGATTCGGTCGCTTGGGCGTAGATTGATTCCGACATTGTAGGAAATTTGAAGCTGTTGTGACAGGTCCGTGGGAGGAGATGAGTTTCTGGTAGGGTGAGGTAAGGAAGAGCGTAGATGCACCCGGATTAGGGCTACTAAAAGTAGAGCATTGGGACTTTCGAAAGACATCTCGGTGGAAGCGGAAGGCCCCGCGTGCCCCGTGCCTTGGTGGTTAGGCCGGTTAGGCCGGTTTTATCAATAGATTGACTTCATATCCTGATCAGGACGACTGAAACCAGAACAGGATGGTGCTTTTGCCACAGAGGAATGATCTACCGGTATTCTAGATTTCCTGGACTAAGAAAGCCTAGCGCAAAAACCTTTTACCGCACCGGTATCCTGCCGACAACAAGGCAGCCCTGATGGGGGGAGCCATTCGGAGATCTTTAATTAAATTCTCGCACTTTGCTCGGGATAAAACTGCACAACGCGCGGACAAGCCAACAGCCACCATGAATTCGATCCAACAGGTCGATTCCGATATAGTGCAACTGATCGCCCCAAAATATCTGCGCTATCCGGTATTCTTTGGTTCGGCCATACCTACTCCTTCCATAGAGTACACAAGTGCCAGTACACTCCCAGCTCCCTCTCGAGAATTTCCCCCTTGATGGGTCCCTAATCCCACTCCAATCCAACACCATTGGATCATACCAGATCACTCGATTAAACGTTGAACAAGAAAAGTTTGCGACAACCCCCAACCCGTCCACCATGGATACCGGGACTCGACTTATGATATCTAGGATTGCGCGAAAGCACTATACCAAACTATGGCACTCGTACCGTACTTATTTACCCTCAGGACTCCACGCCCAGTCTTCCTTTTCCCCCTCGAATACCTCTATTCCTGCGCCAACGTCATCACCCCAGTCCACTTCCGCCCTCAAAAATAGAGAACAGAGACATGATCGCCCATACTTCTCCCATCCCTCCCTCCTTCCTTCCTTCCCTCCCTCCCCTCCTTTCCACCATACTTGAAGCCCAGTTAGCGCAGCCTGCTCAGAAACGAGTCACGAGCGCACCTTCAACTAGAAAAGTACCGTCAAACTTGAGAGAGCATGCTACTCTACTGTTACTAGTTCCAGGCACAGACACACTCCCGGCCCACCATACTCTTGTCTGTCTCATCACTTACCACCTCATACACTAGTACCCAGTATATGAGAGAATCAGTGGTGGGATCACGCCATCCCCTCAGAAATGGTATCAATCGTTTCCCGGATATTGGCTAAGTATGTATAAGAAGACGAAGAAGAGGCAGGCAGTTCCCCTGTTCCAGTGGGGACTATTGAGATGGGCAGGATGCTGAGTGTAGTTGCGATAGAGAGGCGCTAAGGGCTAGGGAGATTTTGAGAGCAGTGGAAGAGATGATAGGTACAGCTAACATAAATGCTCCATTATAACCCAAGTACAGTCAGAAGTGGCTCTCGTCCAAATCAGGGCATTGAGATTGTGTTTACGTTTTCTTGCACGACGGCAGGTTGTAGGGCCTTATCAAGATAGTTTCATTTACTGTCTTTATATTGGGCATTACAGAACAGAATTCCCCATATCTCGACCGGCCCCTCCTCTCCAACCACAGGACGCATGAGCGGTACTTTCCAGAGGCGATCAGGTTCTTGAAGTTGGGTTTGCTTACCCTATGGAACCTAACACTAGGGGGTGGGGGCAAACACCTGCTCCGTACAGCTCCTGTATGATATGATAGTTATTATACCATACGAAACCCATTGAATCATCCAACCGCGCCTACCTACTCACCGGCCACACAAGCGCCTCAGGACTGTGCCACCATTTCTCTTCCGGAGGCGAGGTGGCCATGCACAGTGCAATGCTGTTATCATATTATTCGATTCGTATTCTCTTATCAGACCACAATACTATCATCCCGTCCTGAGCAGCAACCACCAAAGAGCCTTGAGCCTCCAAAACGCTAATCACAATACTAGGCACTAATTGATACCTTCTCGTACCCATTGGCACAAGTTCCCAATCTCCAGATTTTAATCATCAATATCATCGTAAAGGGCAATAGTATAATACTGTACCCCCCACCCCGTAATAATTTAAGTGACGATTTTTTTTTCAGATAAACGGAAAAACAATATCTATTCCTAAGATTTCCAATAGCACTCTTTCATCATAGTCCAGCCTACGGGGATTTAGAAAACTCCTACGTAAACGTCCGCCCACAGGAAGTCATCCAACCCCACTTATAAGCGGCAGAATAAAAAATACCCCCCCATGAATATCATAAAAGCCCAGTGGCCCCCTCCCCCTCGCGACCTTGACAAAACCATACCGTAGCAATATTTCATCGATTGGGACAAAATTCTCATCCCCTCCCTGATGTTCATATTGCCGCCAGATCCCTACCCGATCCCCCCAGTCAGAGCTTGATCTCCCCCATCCTACTTGATCCAATCCCCGCACCCCGCCTGACTCCGTCGATCTACCGCGCCACGTCGAAGATACCTTCGATCCACCGGGTAGGGGGGTAGGGACCAGCACTACAATACAGTACGGATAAGTACAGTACAGCACAGTGCAGCATTCCAGCACCCATATTCACCTGGGTGAATCCCCGGCGGGCATAAAATCCTATTTGGCTGGACTGGTGGGTCAGTTATAGGTCTAAATTTTAAATTAGAATAGAATAGCCCCATGTCCGGTCATGACCTTCCATCATATCACACATCCACTCCGCCTTCCGTCGGTGTCCCGGTATCGTCAATCGGCAGAGTAGACCAGATCTCAAAATAAATGGATGCAAAAAGCAGAACATTCTCCCAACAAAGCATGATTTTTTTAAATATTCATATAGAATGGGAAGAAAATATATGATAAGCACCGTTAACCCAAACCCACCATATAAAAAAAATCAGCAATAGGGAACAAAAGACAGGTGAAAACGTGAAAAAAGATATTTTATAAAACTTCCGCTTAAACATAATTCACAGTAGCCCAATCCCATCCAGTTTGCCTCCCAACCCACGTAACTACATTCCGATCCTCAACCCTCGTTCATTCATTACTTCCTTCAGCAGATCTCCCGAGTTTAGGTGTGTCTAAACGGCTCGTATCCAGCAGCCTGCTTCTTTCCGACCTCCGACATGGGCTTGATCCCGGATCCTGAACCTCCTTGGTATGGGGTAGCAATTCTCTCGTATCCACCTCTGACCCCGCCTGCAGGAGAGCTACTCTTTCCTTTACCCTTGTGGTCGGTGCCCATAACACGAGAACGTCTTCCGGAGCAGCAGCAGGTAGAAAGCATCCAGAAGATGCAAGCACCGAGGGAAAAGGCGACAGACAACCATGTAATAGTGAACATCTGTTTGTTGATCTGAGCATTGACGGAGAACTCCTTGAGAGCTTTGTTGAAGGCTTCACGGATGGAAACGTAGAGGGCGGTGGAAATGATGGATGCGGTGAGGAGGAAGAAAAACGCGATCTGAAACACTCACATGTTAGCAGCGTGAAGGGCATGGGTGAGGGATAAAAAAAGAGTGGAAACATACATCAGCGAAAATAGTAGTAACGCATGATCCCCATCTTGAGAGCAGTCCAAACCATCCAATAGCAAAAGTTACAATCGTAGAAACCGTTCCGAGAACATACATGGCCGTCATAACCTTGCTGGCAACGTTCACAGCCTTCGAAACCTTCTTGACAGAGTCAGGGAAATTGACGTCCTTTCCTTCAGCCTCAACATCCAAAATGCGGATCGGGTCGAAGGAATAGCCAGCAGACGGTTTTCCACAGTCGGTGACCTTCCACTTGTCTCCATCCAAAGCCTTTCCGGAGCAGTAATTCCACAAAGACGAGGTGTAAAAATCCGCAAGTCCAAGCTCACTAGCAGTAGCGTTGAAACCAGACTTTAAGAGTTGATCATCAAAATCCGTCCCAGGAATTAAGTCCATATTCGCTGGAGTATCAATGAAACGGGTATCAATCTATACCAAAAAAAGTGTCAGTTGCGGCTGAAAAAAGCGCGGTTTGATGAAAAACCCACCCTCAAGAAGTAAAGACCGCTTATCGCGCTGGAATTCTTGTTTGTTCCTCCGATCATCACAATAAGCACACAACATAGTGACGCAAGTGTGAGAAGCATAGGCGTGAGAATACACGCAAATCGTCCTGCTTTCCCCATGGTGAACTAGTTGGGGTTTTTTGTTTTCTTTTTGTAGATGAATAGGATATTTAACGAATGGAAGGAGACTCGTAAACCGGATCGAAAAGGGTGAAAAAGGGGGAGAGAGCACTCGGAGGGAGATATTATGGGGGCGAGGGGAGGAGGGTTAGAATGGAGCAAGAAAAGGGTTGGATGGGGGGAGCCGGCGGTAATAAAGCTCGGGAGGGGAGCAAGAAGGAGGGTGCAGATGGGGAGTGTTATGTTCTGAAAAAGCGTGGCAGCCAGGGCAGGGAGGGGAGGCAAGAGGCTGAGTAAGTATTTAAAGCTGACGGTGGGGGGAGTGTTAAGGATGTGGGTGTGTCGAGAGGGTGGGTGAGTGATCGCTTGGGTGGAGGGGCTGACGATTACTAGTAGATCTGTGGAAAAAACCTTTGAAGGATGACCCTTTGTGAATCCCCTAGCAATTTTGGTGGCACTGGTGCGCCGAGATTGGGCTAGCCATACAGTACTCGTAGATCACTAAGTATGATACGACGCTACACCTACTCTATCGGCTTCACACCTTTGGCAAGCAGAAATACCAGGCCTAAAGATGTAAGAAAGTTCCTAACACTATGTAAGCACACTCAAGTCTCTGTCCAGCCTATCGGGCGGAGCTAGCGCCACTCGCTCGGGAATCAGGACGGTGGTGATGGTCCAGCCTCATGATTCCACTCGAGTATGGCGGAAGAAATACGAGAAGAGCTTTTCCATAATCAAATCTATGAAAACCTGCCTTCTCATTGCCTCACTACTTTTTCCTGAAATCTGTTTCCCCGCTTCTGAGGTGCGGTACCGTTCGAGTTCTAAAAAGCTTAAGACATGCAGCTTTTTAAAACGGGAAAGCATCTTCCAACGAACTGCAATCTCTAGTGCACTACGGTAGTAAGCTAGACCTCCATTTGACATGAATAAGTGCGCGAGCCCGAAGCTTACAAGTAGAGGCTGAAAACTCCTGAAAACTGCTCCACTAAGGATGCACTCCACCAATTGATCAAATTTATTCTAGCGATACCAAGATACAGGCCATGTTTATTCAGGGTAAATAATATATTGAATTAACACCAAGACACGGAAGGCGAGAGGTCCCTAAATTACCAGCCGTCCGCCAACAGCTAAGCCTCCTTTGACCCTAATACGGCAGAACATCAACAGAGCCAGGGGAGGACGGTCGGGGTTCTGTATCACATCTCACACAAACCGCTAGAAAAGGTTAATCAACAAGAACCCCAAGCGGTAGCCAACCCAATAATAGAAGCAAGAAATTCAGAGGCAAGCCGACGCCAAGAAATGCAAACAGCCACAGTCACCATCTGCGCCTCATCCCCCTTCCCCACTCGGGACAGTCTCGAAGAGCCAACCCAACCGGGTCATCAAACGGCCCGCCAGCAGAACTTCTGTCAGAAATGTTAGTTACGACTCTGTTAGATAATTCTCTCACTGTAGCCTAGTTATGACGGCAGCTACAATTCTCCTGTATAGGCCCAATAGGTATAGCATCACCTCATGCCTGATTAACTGTACGATGTTAAATCATGCCCGACCAAGAGAGATTATCTAGCCCAGTCAGACGAAAATCACTTCTCTTAACCTTTTTTCATGTTTTCATTATTCTCAGCCGTAAGCTGGTTTGTTATGGTTACGTGCGACTGGGAGGGGTGATATATGATAACACATTCAGCTTTCTGCCGCTTCGCCTGTGCTTCGATCCTGGGTTGCAGATAAGCTCGTTCTGGGCTGAAACGTGTTGATTTTATCGCGCGAGCAAGCATCCTAGTCCTCTCGTACTCGGGTAGGAAAGTTAGTGATGGGGGTTTGAAGTCCCCGTGCTCACTGCTGTCGGAGGCAAGAAATGATTTGATTTGGTAGCTATAGTTCTAGGTACTTGTAGTGTAAAAAGCTCCGACGGCCCCAACCCCCCTCCATCCTATCACTAACCTCCATCCCCGAGTGCGGTACTAGTACCTCGAGAGATCTAGAGATAGTGCGGTATGTTGCCATCGGTGTGTGGCTGACCGTTGCTTGTGCGCCAAGGACCTGCTGTGGGGGCTGAGCATATTTAGAATTATTTTTTCACTTTGATGCCCCGGATTTCTAAAATGGCCGTCGCTCGCCGACGTGAGTCTCGAGTGCAACACAGTACCGGGGCTTCATTTGGATAGTCGGCATCAAAAAGCAACCAATCGAGTGACATCCCATGGACTCAGGTGGGATCTGCATACCGGTATTTGACCTCTGGAGACTCTTGTTTTAAGATAGTGGAATAAATAGTTTCGGAGAGGGGTGTGCGGACGGAGGAGATTCTACGGAAACAGTGCCTCGAGATCTTGGGCCACAAGAGGATCCCGGAGCCCTCGTGGTATTAATGCTAAGCGATGATATAAACGATCAAGCTCCACTAGCGGTATTATGGTCACTCGAAATTAGACTTGGGGCTGTGGGGATAACCCGCCAGCTTATTCTTCGATCGTCATATGATGCCCGGAGAACATTTATTCACCTTCCATGGTGCAACAATGGCGAACTAGGCTATATAAGGACAAAGGCGTAAATTCGCCTGGGGCAATGTTCTACGGTACCTCCTCTCTCTCGTTCATCTAAACGACTTCTTGCAGAAACTAATGGCCTGAGATGCTACGTTTATATTCTTATATGGGTTCGATACGATCTGTATCGGGGGCCAGGATTCTCAAGCTCTGTGGTTCACAAGATACTGCGCTCTCTCCAAGCACTAGAACTATACCACCCAAGTGGGGATAAGCCCATCTCCCAAATGCGGGGGAGAGGACAGGGCCCTAGCTGAAAATTTGCCAGCGGATCAGCTAGGCATTCGCAGCTCGCTTCTTGTTTGAGGGTCCGAGGCCTACCGTGCTTCAGCCTAGCCGATTGTCCAACAGCCATGTTTGTGCTCACAGCCGGAATCTGGTCAAGCCCTTGATGTAGGTTTTTGGAAGGGTCTGTCCACTAGCCACAGAACCTATCCCTCCATCATGCCTGAGAAACATGACAGATCTCGGAATGCGAGTATTAGCCATCTAGCTATACCGTATGGTGGGCACAGGAGATTGCGTATGCTTCCATGCAATGTTTGTTGACCTTGGCCGGGGGAGGTCTTTCGCTCGCTGACAGAAGCACATATAAGTTTCCACCACGCCAGGGTTTGACTGAGAAATCCCAAGGCAAGGACGCCCCTCTCTATTGAATTTACTTGCCTGCCTTTAAACTCACATTTCCTGCCAGGCTCTTTTTTCGACGGCCGTTTTCGCTTTCATCTGTCGGGGAAACTCGATACTTTGACCCGCTACAATTGCCACTCAAGTGCACTGCCGCTATCTTCTCCGCTTGGAGCCTGCTTCACGATACCGTATATCCATTTCGCCCATCGCATGGGATTAATTGTACCCCACGGCCTGCAGTGTTTTCCCAACTTTGCTTTCTATAGCGGCTCTATGAGGCCTAAATTAGGCCCTACCCCACGTTTCCAGAACACTTTTGTTGTTTTAACTTATCAAGGAGTATTTAATCTAGGCTTTACTTGGGTCACATATTTCCGAATCTGCGACGAGCCGCGTGAACCACAATTTTACGCGGGAGGGCCCGACGAGAAATGGTATTGGCCATGAACGGGGTTGATTAATGCATTGGGCAAAGGAATATCTGCTTAGGGAGACCACAGAAAGCGCATGCTCTGATAGACTCGACAGGGTGCCAAGCATGGAAGAGGGCTGTACTAGGGAGGTCATTTTACGCATCTCGGGATTTGGGTCATTATTCACCTATGTCGTGCACACAACTTGGTGATGTCAGGATTTAGAAAATCTTGTCATAACATTGCACGATAAATTCTTGTTCACAAGGTGCTCATACCAGCCAAGCACGGTATGCCTTAGCATCGGTAACGTCCTTTCTAGATACCACCTGCAATTGAGACCATCGTAGGTCAAAAAGGTTCATATTCATATTGAGTTTCTGTGTTTCTGATATGTTATTCATTATTAAAGCCCCTTGGAACCTGGATGAGTATGGATGCTCTGAGAACATGAATGTACAGTATTGTGCAGTACATAGCCTCCAGAGGCCTAGTTTCTTCCAACAATCCATCCAGTCCACATTGACAATAAACCGAATCCGGATTTAACACATCCAATCAAATACTGCCTACGAAGTTTACTCTGTTTGGTTCCGAGTATATTAGGTATTTTTATTTGCTAGTTCAATTAATCCGGATTTCCACCTGCTTGTTCTTCTCCCCCCTTGCTATTTCGAGCAATTCCTCGTTGATGTGTTACAGTGCATACCCGGTTTTTGATTGTTCGGAGCACTGTCCACCCTCGCCCCACTCAAGTAAGACGGCGACAGTGCCGTACATATAAGATAGGTAGAAGTGGAGCCGCAATACCGCAGCTTCACAGACAGCCCGGGAGGGGCACTGTGCTAGTACTTACTCGTGGCAGGAAAGAAGTGTTCGATACCAGGGCCGTGAATTTATATGGGGGCTTGGATGCGCAAGGATATTTCGCCATATATCTCGTGAATCCCCGTTATCGGATACTTCTCTCCTGCTACGAGTGCTGTTTCCAACGTTAAAATATTGTCTAGTAAAGAAATCATTGCCTACCGACCAACATCCGCCTTGCCCCCCCCTGCTAACGATCGCCCATGCATGCCATAGTCCAGCCCGTATCTTACGTGGAATCAGACACCGTCAGCACTCGGGCAGAATACACCGCTAGGCATGCTAAGCATAACTTTGGGATCCCTCTTCCCGTCCATGAGATGGGGGCGTACTGCAAATTTAGCCCAAAGTTGGGGCAAAACGGGGGGAATACGGCATGCATGGGCGCCTTAATGGCACAAGGAGAGGTAACTTTTTGCGCGGCGATGTGAGTTAATAAGAACTCGAATTAATTGGTACTCGCGCTGGGGCTTTAGAGTTTCCTCATCAGCTCTGGAACATTTTTTGTTCCTGTTCCGAAGCCGGGGCTTGGCTTTCGCAGTACTTTTGAGCCCCCATCTATCCAAGAGAGGGAATTTTGGACCTCTTAACACGAGTACAGTACTAATTCTTCGTCCACACGAGATCGCAGTGGTCTCTCCATTCACTCCTCCTTCATCAATCTGCGCCCGCCGTGATAGGAATACTAGAACCTCAGATCGTGCCGTTCTACCTCGGAGGAAGGCTACTAGAACCTGGGGACTCTTCCCATATGATGCCACCATCAGAACCGCGGTAGGCGGCAGCTTGCCGTTGCGACCAAACTGTTTATTTGTTTATTTTTTGGTAGAGGATGGATTGCGAGTAGGAAAACCATACCTGTATACATCCAGGATTAGACCGTTCGAAGGGCACTCCTGAACACTTTGGTGGCTACTCTGTTTAGTTTCAATCTCCCCGGGACGGCTCGCATTCCCGCCAACTCCTCAGGCTGCTGCCGAGTATATGGGTGGTACTTTCCAGAGGCATCATATTGCAGAATAGGCGGGATGCGGCTGGGTTGCCTGCACTACGGTACTTGCATCCGTGTGGCCGAGTTGAAGTCGTCCACCCAGACACAGATATCGATCAGCAGGCCAATCATGTATCGTCAAAGGATAAGTTACTCGATATCATTGCTCTCTGGTTGGCTGGTACCGTAGGATCCAACAGTGCGCGACTGTTCCTCGACCGCCCGAACACAATCCCACAGTGTTGTTTATGCCATATGCCGGGTATGCTTACTTCATTCACCAGTAAGACACTCGCGCGGAGGAGCTGAAGCCGGACATTTAAGGTGGTGATTCCTATACAAAGTGTCCGCCCCAATTGGGCCGCGCGAGGATATAAAAACCTCCGATCGGTACGGTGCAAACTTGGCCACGGGTGACGCCCCAACCTCGCTTTCCATCACCCTGTCTATTTGTCGTTTTTTAGTTCCCCAGAGTGTTCAGAGGTTAGGAATAGTTGGTCTGCATACGGATCAGGGGATCCGAAGCGCACAGGTCTAGCCAGCCAGCGCAAAGGTGGGCGATAAGTTCTGCTCCTCAAAAAGTGAGATTACCAAAAAAAAAAAAGGGGGAATATTATGATATCATGGCGGAGAATTTAATATAAAATCGGCAGTTTTTTTCTTTCCTTTTTCACCCTGTCAATGATTGGCAGCACATGAGTGAGGCCATCTGATATGGCCGCCATAATATTATTATCATTATCATAGAAATCCCATAGGAATTGACCGTCCTGGCAGTGCCTCCGAACTCTTTTCTTAGAATCCCAGCGCTCAGAATTCCCACGGCAGCATGTTTTTCGTAGCCCGACGCCCAATTATGTGAATCTTTATGTCGAACTGCGCTATCTAAACAAAGTCCCTAGGGTTTTCTAATACTATGGTGGCAAGTGCCAACAAGGCGCCTTTTGAGAATTGGCATTTTGCAGGCTAGTAGGGGGATTTCGCAAACAAGAATCCAAGTTCGCTACCTCTGTGACCAGAGTTATCACAGATTAGGGATTTCGACAGAATCCTGTCAGCTAGTGAGGTTTATTAGCATCTTGGCACATATCGTGGCCACATGTGCTCTTGGCACTTGTTTACCTCCTCAGAAAAGTTGGGATCTTTCGGCTTAGACTAACTAACTTGTGGCCCTGCTGTGGCGTCGACTTGAAAAATCCCGAATTCTTGATTGCGAAATCCCACCCTGGAAAACCTGTTGGGTGTTTCGTTTCTCTTGTCGCCAAGCTCGTACTGGTATCGTACTTTTGTTTTTCCCTCCACTTCTCCCGCAAGGCAAATATCAGTCTTGCACCACCCGGCACACTTAGAAAAATTTCCTCCCCTGACAAGCGTTATCGCCGCAGACGAAACATCTCAAAAAGTTTCGATTATCACACGCTCCGAGCCCCCTACCAGACTTCTGTACTATCCTGTTCAGGCCATCAGTAAGGCAGATCCTACGACTCTTTCTCTCACTTTTCCCCTCCACACTCGTCGTCCAAGAGACTCCATCCTAAGGGAAATTCAAAAAAGTAGTGCTTTTCCTTCCACATATTGCGGCACGGCAAACAAGGGGCTAAATATAGAAATAAGTGGCTCGTTATTTTTGTGTCCCGGTGGCTGTGAACCTAACCAAGAAGAGAGCCACAAGGAGAAAAACACAATGGTCAAAAGGTTCAATTCACAATTATCTGATCGTGCTCATAGAAATACTTGCAGTGTCTTCCGCTCGTGATCCCGAGGAACAAAGATAAGCTCGGGTCGTGGTCCCGCGCCTTCGGATAATCGGATGCCCTCGTCGATGGGCTTGTGAAGAGCTTACGTACTCGAGCAGAGCCCCACCGACCAACCAAGAAATCAAGGGGCTGCTCAGTGCTCAGCAACCCCGGGGGAAAAAAATACCCTTTGTATGATGCCCAAGGATGCTGCGGCACATAAAGTGGCTGTACCCGCACTTCACTTTATGGTGGGCAGTAAAACGGTCGGACCTGACGACAGAACAGGAGGGGGAGGACGTCATCACTCCGAAACAACAACCCCCCCTCCCCAACCGTTTTACAAAAAACGTTTTCCAACCAGACAAGTTTATGTGTTTGCCGCACCATAATATAACTTGCGCCAAGAATAACATTGTTGTATTACTGGGTACACCCTACCCGGCAGTCCACTCTACAAGTACTATTTAGGAAGCGGGAAGGCATGATACACTGCGAGTACGGTAAGCACGGCCAGCATTCAATTGGCGGAAAATAAATAGACAAAAGAAATAACATTTCCAAACCCCTTTTGTCATACTTTGTCATACTAGCAAGCACCAGCCCAGGGGGTTTTGAAAAAAGCCTCAAACAGATCTGCGAGATTTGTATGATAACTGGTATGCAAAAACGGGTGGAAAGAAAAAAAAGAAAGAAAAAACATGTATAAACTTTCTTCAACCCAGGGGCTGGAAGGATAGATAGACTGGATGTCTTTCTACTCCTGTAAAGACTAGACTACCTATATCTCTCTTACCTACTCTTACGTACCATACCCAACCTCTACCGGTATTACATCTACGATACAGTCTGCGAGCAAACACATCACATACCGGTAACATTCGTGGAGAGAGAAAGAAGGAAGGAAGGAAATAAAGATATGCCACACCCCTACCGCCTCCGTACCTCGGCTGGTCCCGCCATCGGCAGGTTAACCCCCGTCCCCGCCAACACCCTGGAGAAGACTAGCATATCAACGCCAAATGCAACAGTCCACCTAGCCCTGCACATCAAGAACCTCCGCGCCGCCTCATCCTCCTCATCCTCCTCATCCTCCTCATCCTCCTCATCCTCCTCATCCTCCCTCCTCCAATTGCCGAGCACATCCCCCTACTTTAACCACAAGAACCACACCAACGACCTCTACGCCCTATGCATAACCTTCGTCCCGAAAACTCCCATTTCCGGGGACGCCCTCGTGTGGGGCAACCACTTTAGTCACCCAATCCGTGACTCCCTGCCTCTGGCCTTCCCGCTGCTATTCTCCGCTGCCAGGTGGATTGACCCGAGCCTTGATGCGGACGTCTATGCGGATGAGCCGTGGATATATGGACCTGCCTTGGCGTCCATGTCCACCATCTCCACGTCTTCCTCCCACCACTCTGCGCGTCGGGTGGGGAAGAAGGATAGGGGAGGAGGAGGAGAAGAGGCTGGTGGGTTGGTGGAGGACAATGGACTGGGCCTCACGGCGAAGGCGCGGAGAAAGCACTTTTTGACGGAGGGGAAGAGGAAGGAGTGGGTGTTTGAGGCGGGGAAGGTGTACAAGATGGAGTTTTCCGGACCTTGGTTGGATTTCGGCGAGTTTAGGGTTGTGTTGCCCGGATTTAGGGTGGATATCTTGAAGTACTGGGATGGGCAGCCGTTGAGGTTTTTGCTGAGGAATAAGGAGAGTGGGGAGGTTTATTTGGTTGTTGAGTTTGAGCTGGTTGACGGGGAAGAGGGGGAAGGGTCGGATGGGAGGAGTACCAGTAGTGGAGAGGATATCGATTAGAAGTCTTTCATTGGGCGTAGGATACGTTGATAGAGATAGAGATTTTACTAGCATCACTGTGCGGGGGAGGGTTTGCAGGCTTTACCAACGCTAAATGCGTCCCCTATGGCTCGTGTTGTCTAACGGAACCAGATGTCCGGCTACTAGTACACCGGCTGAATAGATCTGTCTACTGTGATACAAATAAATCTCAAGATAGCATTCAAGATATCATCTCGTTTCCTCTCTCTCCCTGCCCCCCTCGTGCCTATTCATCGCCACCCCTCACGTCCGTATTAATCCCGGGGGTGGAGATCTTCCCACCGGGGGAATCGGGAAATCTGGCGGTCAGGATCTCTACACCATCCTCCGTCACCAGGAGCGTGTGCTCGAACTGGGCACTCAGTTTGCCGTCGGAAGTGGTACTGGTCCACTTATCCGGCCAAGTTATATCCTTGTAAGTGCCCAAGTTGATCATCGGCTCGATGGTGAAGCACATCCCTGGCTTTGCTACGCCTACGGCCTTGTTCTTTGCATAATGCGGCACGTTGGGGTTGCAATGAAAGAGTTGGTTGACGCCCTGACCATTCAGAGTCAGTATACTAGGCGGAGCAAGGTGGGGATCAGCTAACGCACGTGACCGATATACGTTCTGACGACGCTACAATTTCTCTGCTTCGCGAGCTTCTCAATGACGTTCCCAGGATCACGGAAAAGCATGCCGGGCTTAACGAGTTTAATGGCTTCGTCTAGACAGTCTCTTGAGGCCTCGACTACTCGTACAGTATCAGGGTTTGCTTTTGCCTTGTCACCAACATAGTATGTCTCGTTCAGATCGCCGTGGAAGCCACCGTGATAGAGAGTTATATCAAGGTTTATGATGTCGCCGTCTACGAGTTTTCTCTGATCTGGGATACCGTGACAAACAACCTCGTTGATGGAAGTGCATATAGACTTGGGGAAGTTTACATAGTTCAGCGGGGATGGGTACGACTGCGCAGAAATAGTTAATAAGAGACCAGATTTTTAGACGCAGGGGAGTAGAACGTCACGCTCAATGCAAGCTTTATGCGCAATCTCATCCAGCTCATCCGTGGTAATCCCGGGCCTAACCGCTGCAGCGCAAATATCGAGAACTTCCCTAGCCAGTCTGCAAACCTTCTTCATAGACTTAATTTCCTCTGCATTTAAGATAGTGATATTCCTAGGATTCCCCCTGGTCTGCTCAGACCTCGGAACTCCATCCTCAGAATAGTCAGGGCGCCTAATGCTCGGAGGAAGCTTTCTTGCCACGGAGAGCGGATATGCAGGACGTAGGCTGCCGGCATAAGGAAAGTCGGGAAAAGGGTCAAAAGTTCCGGTTTCTGGGTCGGTCGGGAGAGGTGTTGGTTTGGTTAGGTCTTTCAAAGATCGGAGAAGGGTGGAATTCTTACGGGCTGACTGTTTGTGAACGATCTTGTGCTCAGACTTTAGAGGTGTTAGCGGGTATCTTGCGCTCGGCCATTTCCTTCACCTTGTACATTCCATTGAGTAAGAGGTGAGCAGTGGGCACATGGGGGTGGGGGGCGGCGGCAGAGGAAAGCCGAAAGGACAGTAGGGAAAAAGTTACCCAGCTAGTTTTAAAACAATCCTGCGAGCAGAAGAAAGACTCCCTGCCAAGTTTCAGACAAGTTGGACACTGAAGAGTAGATATAGGATTAGCACAGGCCACTCCTATGCAGAGGCGCTTTGCGGCGGCCATTTTTTTCTCTTTCGTCCCGAATACCGTAGCCTTCTGTTGCGCTGGATAGAGAGCAAAACAAAGCCTTCCCAGTGGGAGTTCTATCGAGGGGGTTTCTAGAGTGAAGAGATGGGGAGGAGGGAGAGGACAAATTGAGACAAGTGAGATGAGCAAGTTAGAAGTGGTCAGATGGGTTGGGGGAGGTGGAGCAGCGGTTCTGCGCTAGGAGGAGATGGACGAGGAGGACGACGAGGGGAGCGTCTAACGGGTAATTATAATCGCTTTTGGAGCCGCAGCCAATTTGCCCTTGATCAATAATCTTTTGACTCATTGATAACTTGCCCCGTATTAACTTGAAGAAGAGCAAGTCTAAGGATGCTTGACTTTCCTCTCTAAGTAAGGCGTAGTTTTATTTAGCTAGTACTCGTATTTTCTCCCGTCTCCGCCAAAATAGGAAACTCAGACGTCGTGAGACGTACTCGAGTATTGCTCTTATTCAAGTTAATACTGTAGACTGCCCATCACGGAAAACACATTGCTTCTAATCGCTATCTTAGATCAATCTGATTAACTTTAGATGGCAGTAATTAACCCGTTCATGCAAGCGAGACTTGGCACGCCTTATCGACCCGGCAACTGGGTGAATGACGGAGAAATAGTAGATTTACAACCTTTCATCATTAAGAGATGTACCCTTCTTAAGCTTATTTCTTGTCCCTATCATTTGACTCTACTCTTGATATATTATCTCCCTTCTCATACTCTCTCCCTACATCTCATCCATCTCCTCCTCCTCAGGCCTCTTCACCCGTCGGGAGCCCCCACTGCAATGCGGTCGACCCAAGTCATGATCTAGTTCACCAAAAGCTAGGGTAGCAGCAACCAACCCTCCCTTCCATCACCCTACCCTACCACAACCCTACCACCCTTCACTTCGCTTCCCCTCCCATCCTCCATCCTTTCTCCCTCCATCTTCCCTATTCCCACTCTCTTCCTTCATCCCTTCATCCCTTCATCCCTTCCTTCCTTCATCCCTTCATCCCTTCCTCCCTTCTTCCCTTCCTCCCTCCCGTCCGCTCCCTCACTCAGCTACACGTCCTCCGGCTTCGTTATCACGAGTGTACGAGTACAATAAACCTCTGGCGTCATCGCCACAATCACTCAACCATGGATAACCTCCCGCCAGAAATTCTTCACAACATCCTCAAGCCAGAGAATCACGACACCACTGGCACCCCCTTCGGTTTAGCGTTCAAGGAATATTTGAGATTGCGTCTTGTTTGTCGTACTTTCAGTGACATTATTGCACCGCACGCATTTGCCAGTCTTCGCATCACCGACAATGAATGCACTCTAGATCGTCTATCCAACATTTCCAGACACGCAGATCTTGCTCCTTTGCTGAAATCCTATCTTTTCCACTTCGGCGAGCCTCGTATCATTGCACGTATGATACTTCATCCCTTTCCATCCCCACCCCATTCTCACTGGACACGCATAATGACAGAGTAATAGCCTCCACGATGAAAGACTATTTAAAGGTTATCTCCCTACCTAAAGAGTTGTATGCCGAAGCTATGTCAGCGCATACCGACGCATGCCGTCGACAGATTTCTTACCTTACCCGAATCCTGAATTTTCAAATTTCGGGGGATATTGAAAGGGTTCACGTACAGCTTCTCTCCGAATCTTTCCCGAATCTCCAAGCTGTTGGCATCACCGTCCACCCTGCCCAGACGCTCTCTGACATACTGCCCAACTTGAATATTACGAGTAGTCATAGCGGCAGTAGCAATTGGGGGCCACTCGTATTTCGCGCTTTCCTCAACGGCCTTGCCCTTCGTGCCGAGTCCACGGTCGGGTTAAAACCTATCACCTCCATTTCCATAGAGGGTCTGATTGCGGACTGCCTCTTTCTCTCCGGCGACTTTCTCGACAAGATATCAATTGGGATGAGGGCCATCCGAGAAGCTAACTTCTCCATGACAATGGCCCAGTCCCTTCACGATGGCACAACCCCAAGCTGGCTCTACCCCGTCGGTCGGCTGCTCCGTGCTTCAGGCGACCTTAGGCATCTGGCCCTCAGTACCATCGCCTACCCCAGGTTAAATTCTCTAGTACATTTCACCCCTATAATATCGGGGCCAACAAAAACTCCAACAGTCCACCACTGGAAGCACCTCACTAAGCTCTCCCTCCAGCACGCCTTTATCCCCCGTGAGCTCTTCAAAACGTTTTTAACAATCCACAAAAAAACGCTTTCCCATATATTTTTAGACAAATGCGACATCATCGACCACAACCGCGTCTCAATGCTCATGCACACTAATTACGCCAAACAAGACCCACAAGAATCCCATCCGGCACCCTGGATAGACATCTTCCGCCATCTTCGCAAAACAAACAAACCAGTCCTGGTCGCCCTCTCATTGAAGCACCTCTCACAAGGAAAGATAGCGCATGAACACCACCTCCGCCAGTCCCAAGTCCGTGAGTGGCAAAAGTGGATAATGCAGTCCCCAGGCGAAAACATTCCAGAACCCCCCGTCGATGCAGACCCTGAGCAGAGCCCCGATGGAGGAGACCCCGGTTCCGAGGATACGCACTGGTGCCAGGAGTGCAGCCAACTTAGTTATGACAGCGATGGTGATGATGATGGGATTTTCGGAATAGGGTATCCGCACTTTGGGTGGGGGGAATTTGACATGGATGACGAAGCGGATCTGGATGAGGATGACGAGGAGCTGGATGAGGATGACGATTATGATGAGGAGGTGGAGTATGTGCTTCATCATGACCACTTTCACCATCACCATCACCACGGGAATCCGGACCCGGGGATTTGGTGAAATTTCCAATGTACCTACTGCTACTACTACTATTACTACTACTACAACTACTACTACTACTACTACACCACTACCACCCTAAAAGCTAGTTTGTAGCGGACCGACCGCCTAACTGGCTACCGTACCTTGATCGATTCCCTTTTCCTTTTCCTTTTTATATAGTTTTTCGTTGATTGATCCAATGGCCATGCTCTTGTCTGTGGGTGTAGTTATCTTTCTCTCCTTAATCCATCCCCCCCCCCTTCTCCCCCTTCTCCCCCTGCTTTGTCTTTGCACTTCACTCGTTGTCCTAGTGATTTCCTTCACTTACTCACGCTGTTTGTCAGGGTGTGCATCGGCTGTATTATTATTACTATCATTCTTGTAGCTTTGTGTAGCATGTCTGAGCCATGCATTTCTATATGGTTAGCCTGCTGACTATTGCTATACTATACCGGTGGGTGAGTAAGTGGATAGTGTGGGCGGTCCATGTATCTTAAAAAGGTTTCTTTTCCTTTCCGTTTCTCTCTTCCCCTTTATTTGAACAGTTGTGCCCAGCTACATTATATTACTCCGGGCTAGGTGATGTCAGTATGCAGTTGCTGAATTGAGCTGAATCTAATTGAATTACTCGAACGGTTAAAAGAACCTTTTCCAGCTTCGCCTGGTGGGTTTGCAAAAGGCTGGATATTGTGGTACTAGAAGTACGAGTGTGGAACGTGAGTGAAAATGTAGTCATATTCCATCACTCGCTTCCTATCATGTCAAAAACCTGAGAGTGCGTGAGCCCTAGGACAAGACTGGAATTATACATTTCATTACCGAGGACATATCGTGTTCGCGCCAAAAGAAGGAAGAAAAAAAAGAGCGCCAAAACATCATACACTCTCACCCGCTTTATCGCCCCCAGCCATCCACCCCGCCCCCAAGACCCCCTCATCAGCCAATTAATTAATCAACAAGCGGGCAAACATAACCCGTAGCAATCAAACAAGGGAACAAGGGAATAAATAAATAAAATACCCATTAATCAAGCCGCAACCACAGAAGCCAAGCTTCTGTCACCCTACCTAACCAACTCGTACTCCCTCCTCTCTCCCACACACCCCAGCAGTAGACCTCAAGTCCCGCTCTCTCTGTCTTCGCCCGAAGCACTCTGCTTCTCTTCTTTCGGTCCTTGGTATTGGGAATCGTCTCGCATGGCTGCCCGCATGGCTACTAGTCTTCCTTGTGCTCGCCTTGGCTGTTATTTTCCGAGAGGGTTGGGGGCGCTGCGAGCGGGGGTTGGGGGGAGCGTAATACTAGTGGGTCGGATATGTTAGGGGTTGTTATTGGTGGGGTTGGCTTGTGGTTCTGGTAGTCGCCTGTGGTGGCAGGTGTGCTAGTGGTAGGCTCAGTAGGGTAGGTTCCTGGAGGGGAATTACCGGGTGTAAGAATGGAAGATGTAGTATTATGAATGCTGTTATTATATCCTGTAGGAAAAGTTGTCAGCTGTGTCGTCACCGCCGTCGTCACCGTGTCCAGATCCCCTGACGTCGTCTCCTTCCCGACGCCTCCAGTCGACGTCTGTCAATCCTGAAGGGTCGCGCCACGTTCTTCCTCACTGCCGCGGGAGTGGGCATCGCCATTGGTGTCATCGATATTCCTGCTGTCACGTCTGCGGGAGGATTGGCGCCTGTCAGCATCGTGGCCATGTCCGTGGTCATGTTCATGCCTTTGGCTACCGTGCTGATGTGCGTGATCCACTTCATCATCCGTAATGTCTTCATACTGGTCGTCGTCATCGGCACGATCAAGAGCTCCATGGGTGCGGTGGCGTTCATGTTCATCTGCAGGAACCCATACGCCCGAGCCACGCATCGGTCTATCCTGGTCGGTCAAAGAGACTGGCTCACCGACGCTCCCACCGCGAGTTCCACGACCGTGAGTACGACGTTGACGAGAACCACGTACAGACAATCGTGATTTAATAGCCGCTTTTGATTCGACCCAGTTGGTAAGAGCATCCTCACAATCTTGAATGATCCTATTAAGGCATTAGCATAACCTACAGCCCCACAATGTGAACACACGTAAACGTACCCCTTACTCGCTTCGTAGCCGTCATAAGCTTCTCGGGTTTCACCGGGAGTGACTGGTGTGTCATCGATAAGTTCCAACAAATGTTTTCCGTAGCCCGCGATTAATGCCAATTTCTCCGAGTGTTCGCGGAGCGCATCAAACTGATAAGTGAACGCAGACTTGATCTTCTCGCGAGTGATATTTGACAGCTGGGCCTCAGCAACAAGTGACTCGGCCTCCGCACGAACCAATTCCTGTTCAAGGACAACGATCTTGGGAGAATTCGGATCCTTGTATTTCAATTGAGCAATTTGATCGGTGATCTTCTGTTTGCCTATCAGACTCCGGTTCAATTAGTGCATTCCCGGATCCTAACAGTGTGTAATAAGCACTTACGATCCCGGCTAGGCTGCACGCTAGCTTCAATATTCCTGATACTCTTGATAGTAACCCTATATTGATCATAGCGATCGATGAACAGATCCTCAAGCTCTCCGATCTCGAATGTGAGCACGCCCAACTTATCGGTGATATCTGAAACATCCTCATCACATTCCTCCCCCCAAATAGAAAGTTGCCGAGCAACTTCACGGCGCTCACGGCCAACGAGCTCCATTGACCTCATAAGATTCTTTTCCATCTTCACAAGTTGTGAGAGCTTTTTTGCCAATTCCGGTCCACTATTGCGGTAAGAGTAACCGGTTAGTCCGACAGAGCCACAAAGCCAGAGGGGGTAAACGCACTATGCGCCGGCCATAGATTTACGAAGATTATGACCTGTAGCACCTCCAATCAGCATCATGTTAGCAACTTTGGATCATTCCGCGAGCTCTCTCGCTACCGCATGTCAAACAGATCGGCAACGCAGTAACAAAAGAGCACCAAACGAAATAACCAGAAAGCCCAGGTACACATGGTTGTTGACATGGGATAGAGCAAGAGAGGCGAGGAGATACCAACCAAAGTTTCCCCCGCCAAACAACCTTCCAACCTTGGTGCTACTAGGCGGTGGAGGTGGTTTCTCAATCTGTGATTGAGTTGGTGCGCGCGACTGACGCATTGAATAAGTTCGATGCATGGTTAATACAGTTGATGCCCCCCTTTGCAGGAATCAGAAGAGGATGGAGGGTGATGATAAAAAAGCGAGATGGTTGATCAACAGATATGGGGGGTGCGTAGATGCGAAGCGCCGGGGTGGGTTAATTTAACGGGAACAACGGTATTATCGGAGGAGGGGGCAGACGCATAGAGTACCGATAGTACAACTAAACGATAGTAGGAGAGGAAGATCGAAGGTAGGGTACACGAGCAGATGAAAGGGAATAAGCTGTTAATATGTATTGGTTGTGCGAGCAATGGGAGAATGAAGAGGGGGAGGAGAGTGGTTGGAATATGGAGAAGGAAGTTTGTTCGTTTCTCCCCCCCCCCCTCACCCCTACCCAGCCAGGAATGACGCAGGCCACCCCCACCGTCGCGATGATGTCACGAAATTTCGCTCAAAAAGTGAGTGAGTGTACGTGAGTGAAACTTAGGGGAAAATTCGGTACCGAAGAACCAACAGAGCCGTACTGAGACTAACCACCCTAGGAGTGATGCATCGGGCGAACCTTTCTTTCTCCCTGCAAACGTCTCACTCCCGTCATATGGACCCAAGGAGGTGGGGATAACTGCCCTGTATGCACCTACCGGTACAGAACTAGAAGTATTGAGCCCCAGCTGTGAAATACCGACCGAATGAAAATTATGTCGTCAATGTTGATGGTGAAAGATGTTCGGGGGGGAATGAGGTAGAGAGAGAGAAACATGTTTCTTGACTCATTTGTTGGGAATCTTGGGGAAATTTGAGACTTGAGCGGGGCTATGGATGGATTTTACTTTCTTCACTAGGGAGAACTCCAAGACAGTTCGACCCTCGGTCTGGTCTGTCATGGCGTGCTGTACTTGGGTACAGTATTCTGCATCATTGGTATACAGATACTAAGTACCGAGGAATAACCATAGTAGTGATATCGTATGGTGTGATACATTGGGTCGACTTAGCCCCACCTCCGAGGATTTGCACCGACACCGAGAGATTATAGAAATCACCCGTAGGATACCGGTATAAAGCCGCCCATATAAGCTCTGCAAATCCCCTGCCCCATGGCCGTCTACCCACGGTACCTGTACCGGTATCAACTCTCCTGATCAACACTAACCGTCATACTGCCCCTACCACTCCCCATCGTCCCCTGCCCTTCCTCAACCTCAATTTTGACTATGAACTCCCCCGGCACAACTATCAATCCAATGTAGCGGCTCTTAAGAGTCAATTTCACTTTCCCCTCCTCGACCACCCCCTCCGTTCGTAACCCATTCCCAGTCGGATACCGATACTCATGCGTTTGCGCGAGTATGAGGTTCTTATCCTGAGGCCCCTATCAGTTTAACGTCCCCCGATGCGTTGGAAACGAAGAATGGATCTCTTTGCTAGGTCGTGATAGAGAGAGAGTTGAGTTGGTGGGGTGGAGGGGAACAAGTTACGGTACTTTATCAGTGCACTTGAGCTCGCCCACAAAAACCCTTGTATCGGTTGTGGTGATGCGCATCGTCTTGTTGATGAACTCTTGAAGGACTGGCGATACCGTGTCGGTAGTCATTGTTTTTCTCCGGCGCAGATTGAAAAAATTTAGAATTGATGGCGGTGAATGGGACATTGTGATACCCTGGCCGATCACGGGAAATTTGGAAGAGGAAAAAAAAAAAAAGGATAAAAAGAAAAAGAAAAAAAGGAAGAAAGAAGAAAGAAAGCTAAATCGTTTCGTACCGTAGTTTCAACCCGAACCGAACTGATTGAGTCGTGTGCGGGTGTGGTGTGTGGTGTGTGTGGGTGTGTGAGAGGCATGGTGCAAGTACAAGTTGGTACGGTATGGGATGGGAGGGATTATGTATGCACGGACCAAGTTGCCAAGGGCGGTTAGCCTTGTATGGAAGAAACGAAACGTTTGGTGGGGTTTCGGGTTTTGTGATTGCTCATCCGACGGCCTGATTAGCATGGCATTCGTGGGCCGGGCGGTACGGAAGCGGGGAATTTATTTAGCTTTGTTCGAGGGGATATGGGATGATCACCGTCGATTGATAGGCCTTGTGTATAGAATTGTGCACCAAAAGTAACGGATGGAGCTGTTTATCACAAATTCTACAGCATCTGGGCGCCTTTTCCCCATGCCGTGGAATCCGGCTTGCACGCACCTGGAAACACAATTACTGTGCCTGCGAGAAACATGTAGGCAAGGAATTATTGGTATCGTGCACCTTCAATGGTGGTGGTGGGTGGTTTGCGGAGAATTGGTATCATGTGTGATCCGAATATTGTACAACTGTAATCCCGTGTTAATCCCGGTATCTCCGCCCATGATATCCATCCCGGAGCACGGAGGAAGTCCATTCGCCGCACCCAAGCTTCTAGACCCATCCTGTCCGCCATGTCACTCTGTCTCAGCATGTCTTGTCTCTTTCTCTGTTTTATCTCCGGAAAGGTGAATGGTCATGGATGTGACAACAGAGCTCTCTGCCCGGCCTCCCCGCTTCGGAACGAGGCCGCGGAAGCCGGTACCTTAGAAGCTCAAGTGCGTGCGAAGGAGATGGAGCATTTCACAGGTTCAGAGAGCCGAGTCACGCGCCTGCTGCGCGAACATGCGGAGCGCAGTGCATTGCATGCGGAGTTGCAGAGAGGAGAATCGAGAGTCTCCGGGGGTCGTCAGGTGATGATGGTTTTGTATGCGCAACATGCTGTACTGTGAGCTACCGGTATTCCCCTGGGTCGAGATGTGAGCTGAGTAATGTCGGCGCACACATCATAACGTCAGAGTAGTGGTTAACGGTGAACGGCGGCAGGAAACTCACCATGGGCCAACGTCGGACTCTGCTTTAGCCTATTAGAGGTGGGATTGATGGAAGGAAAACGGTGCCTCAATTTACCCACCGATATCGCTATTCCAGAAGCCTTCCGAGATAGGGTGCGATTTTCACAATTGCGAGAACGGATACTCTATTCTATCTTATCTTATGCCGGTAACTCACCTGTGTGGTACCTTGCGCTGATGCAGATGTAACCTATCTCACATGTATTGTTCGAGTACCGGTACAGTACTTTGTCCTTGCAGTTGCACCGCACTTTTGTCTACCGGTAACCTTTGATCAACAGTTTCAGCTGCAAGTTAATCTATCGGTTTTCTGAAAGAAAACAAATCTTCCGTCGCTGGTTTCCTTTTTCTTTTTTTTCCTCCCACTTCTAGTTTTCCTTGCCGCTTGGCAGGTCGACGGGCATATTGCCGTCTTGGGGGTGTCACCAAGGTTCTTGGGAGCAGAATTCACACTTCGCTGTGCTCGTACTTTCCAATAGACGCACTGGCGGGCGGAGAGAGATAATACACTTTTCTCTTTCTCAAGGCTGGTTCTGGTGAGTTATGACGCATCTTGCTTGCCCAGTGCCGGCATGGTGTAGGATTTCTGGTCAAAATTTCCTTCTAGGATACCTCCTTGCTTCTTACTTTTTCTTTTCTTTTCTTTTCCCCTTCTTCTCCTCTCTCGTTTCTTTGGAGGAGCGGCCTTGATGCTGAGGCCTGGCGCGCGGCGCACTGCATGTAGGTCTGTTTTTGGAGGGGTTTAATTCGTGTGGTGTGACTGAGGTTGAAAAACTTCTCTAGGTTGATTGTGGGCCCTGCCCTTCCATACTGCATGATTGTTGGGAGTGATTATCGTAAAGAGCGCCGGTATCTGTATGGTTCCTTCTTCTCCCGAGAATAAGTGATTTGCGTGACTGAAGAAGGGCTAGGGAATTGATTCATCCGAATTCCTGTGGGAAAAAAAAGAGTGCGGGAAATTTTTTTGTTTAACATCATAATATTATTCGTGTTATAATATGATTCCGGGTGGCGGGAATACTGACACTGTGAGCGCCATACTGGACTTGTCTCAGCCAAGCAGTGCACGAACACGGGAATTAGGAAAGTACCGGAAACTCAGTGCTCGAGTATGTCCAATCATCCGTGCGTATCTGTGCGCGCGAACAAATTATCCTCAGTGTTCGAACACTTCTTGCTTGGGATGAATAGTGGTTGGATCGTTGCCGATGATGAAGTCTCCTGCTTCTTGATTGTCGTTGTTGTTGATGGCGGGCTAGCCAGGCCAGGCTTGTAGGTGCAGTGCGGTGCCCTAGCTAACTGAAAGCAGCTCTTTTCTTTGGCTCTCTCTCTCTCTCTCTCTTTTTTTTTTGACGGGGGCACCACTCGCCATCCAATCCCGATGCCCCTCGATTCCGTCGACCGAATGAGCGGGCTTGGTTGACCTGCCTTGCCGCCTGCCTTGGGGTTTTAGGATGGGGATAGCTTGGCTTGCTCTTTGTGAGATGTTACCATACTATCTGTATCAGTGTCATCACAATCTGTCTAGCGGGAAACCCTTTTCAATACCGACAAACTCTTGGATCTTTCCTTTATAATACGGCAATGCCGATAGATGATAGAGGCAATCATAATTCTCAAATCACTCATGCAAACACCGCAAAAAATAGCAGTAATAATGATAATAGAGAATTAGAGAGCAAACTAGAAACACTTGGAATTTCTTTGCTATTAAACATTTATATATTTTGTGCTGGTGGATAGCCTGAGATTTGTTGGTGTCATAGAAAACTCCTTTCTAGGAAGGTTCCTCTGTAGCTACCCTGCTAAGATGCATTGAGACCATGCTTATTAACTTGTTTGCACTACAAGAAGTTGTTTTTCGCACAGGTCATGCCCTTCCTACCTAATATGCAATGAAGACTTTCGGGGAAAAAAAGAATAGTCCCTGGATCCAACCTATTAAGATATATTTAGAATATTATTTTTTAAGACTTTGTGGTTGTGTTCTCTTGGTTGGAGGTTGAAGTATTATTTTCTTGGCTGTAGGTGGAACGTTGCATTTTGCTGGTATCATAGAAAAGCATTGGCGGTATTCTGCTGCGCGGGGAGGGCCCGGGATTGGCTGGTATAGAATAGGTTTTTCCATTACTTGTATTGTTGCCCCCCCCCCCCTGCTTGTGGCGGTTAAAAGTCATCTACCTCTCCCTCGGGCGTTGCTGGAGATAAAGTTTCTCCGGGCCCTTCTGGTCTCGTTGCGCTTGCTCAAAGGTCCTACATAAGAAACGGGACTGAATTGAAACCGCAAACCCTGCTCCCCCCCTCGTTTTCTCACTCCGTGTACCGCCGCGCATCTTGACAACCAACTTCTCTCTTCCACCAAATTTTCTTCTTCCTCCTTCCCCACACTCTTCACCATTCACGTACCTAGAATTCCTAGGGAGGAAAAGGCCCCTTCCACTTGTGCTTAAGCTTTATGCTTCAGGGTAGACTTACTGTCAATTTTCATCCCCCCCAGCGCCGGGCTTAGCAATCTGCGGAAGAAAGGTTGGTCAGGGAAGCTTGGACCGTCATCACCTGAGGTGAGTTTGAGTGCTTTCCCCTACAGAGAATCCGGATAACTGGCCTCTGCTTGCTTCCTACGGGAAAGGTATGGTTGGATGGCACTTGTTGGTTGTGTGCGAGGGGAGCGGTAGATTGGTTCAATGAATACGATAGTAGGGTGGAGTAGTACCAGTCAATCAAGCAGTTCGGCAGACAAGGTGAGCAGGGGATGGATCAGGGAGGAAGTGGAAGGGAAGAGGAAGAAGAAGAGCAAGAACAAGAACAAGAACAAGAGAGGAAAAATACGGGAGGATTTCAAAGAAAGTTGCTTACTTGCTTCCTCCCCTATCCATACAATTGGAGGAGGCTCTAGCAACTCTCTCACATATCCTCCCCTGTCTATCTGTCACAGATTGTCGGAGGGGGAATGGGACCGGGGAGCTTATCTCCCGGGCCTCTGCTGTATCCTCTTCTCCCTGCTTCATCCTACTGCTTGCATTTCTGCTCTTCCATCTGCTGTTCCTGCTTGATCTCCACCACCGCCACACTTACCGTCCATCCATCCATCCATTCCTTCCTTCTTTCTTTCGTTCACTCCCTCCTTTCCTACCCACACCCCCCTTTCCACACCCCCTCTTCCCTCGCTCATATCCAACCCCCTGCCCGTACCTGCCGAGGAAGCCTCTTTTGGGGACTAACAATTCCCATAGTGTCTAGCTACGACAAACTCCCTTTCCTACCCACTTTGTGGTTGAATTGTCTTAAACTTTCGAGACACGCTCTGGGTTCCTCATCCCCACCACCGCCGTGCTTTCCTGCTCTTCTAGCAGCTCACCAACACGGCCTCTCAAACAGGCAACGCGGACCACGATTGTCCATTCATTCCTCCTCTCCAGCATTGTAGCATAATTCTGGACCATCACGGAGTGCCATTCAAGACGACGCCGTTTCTCGAGAGCCAGTTCCTCCTTTTCTTAAATTCGCTCTTTGAACCTCCATAACCTCTCCTCTCCTCCATCATTTCCCCTGCTGCATCACCCCCGTTCAGCCTCGTCTAGTCGAGAGTTCTTGGCTTCGATCCCACTCCTCTTCTTCCAAGCATCGCCACCAGGGATAGTCAGCCAAGTCTCCCTATTGCATCACCGACCCTCTGTTCTTTCCCCCTACCACTCCCACACTCTCAATAAGTTAGACTTTACTTGATACCTGCTGGAGACAACTACCTCGCTACTAGACACTCATACCTTGGCTAGGCGAATAGAGGATGGGTCAGCAGCCTTCCAAGAGATCCAGCGAAAAGGGCAGCGCGCCGCCAAGCTCCTCCACGGCTTCGCTCAGCGTAGATGGAAACACCCTACCGATAACAAAGTCAGACACTCAAGGCTCTACTAGATCTATTCGCGAATCGATTCGTAGCAAGATTTCGGCCTCGACGAGCAAGGATAGCCCTTCGGCCTCCCTCGCTACTCTTCCTGGCGCTGCAGACAAGTCTGACGCAGCATCCGTTCGATCCTCGACCAGCGCACGATCACGGCGAGAATCCCGAAGTTCTAACCCTAATCTTCCCCCACCTCTAACTCCCTCATTCTCTCGGTCCCTACCGAACTCTGAACCTTCCACCTCAACAAATACCCCTTACGATTCTACCAACTCTCTAGTTCCTCCGCCATCACCGGTCCACGGATCTGTTGGAAAAGGCCACTCTGCGGTGGAGGGTGGAAAGAATAAGGAGGTGGACCATGTCTCTGATGTGCCTGCTGGGTCTGGTTCCATGCAGCCCCCTCACTCGCAGACGCCCAAGGAGTCAATTTTGATAAAGCGTCCGGGCGCTCCAAACCCTGTCACTATCGGAAATGGGTCTGCGGAGAGTGGTTCGCCTGGGGCAGACAACATGCAAATGTCCGCACTCAAGTCTATAGACCTCGATGACATGATCATGCGGCTTCTCGATGCTGGATATGCCGGAAAGGTTACAAAGGCTGTCTGCCTCAAGAATGCCGAAATTACGGCCATATGCCACGCAGCCCGCGAAGTCTTCTTGTCACAACCTGCATTGGTGGAGCTAAGCCCCCCAGTAAAAATTGTGGGGGATGTGCATGGCCAATACACAGATTTGATTCGTATGTTCGAAATGTGTGGGTTCCCACCGAATGCGAATTACCTGTTTCTGGGTGATTACGTGGACCGAGGAAAACAGAGTCTCGAGACTATTCTTTTGCTTCTGTGTTACAAACTCAAGTTTCCTGAGAATTTCTTTCTACTAAGGGGGAACCATGAGTCTGCCAATGTCACACGAGGTATGTTGTCACATCCCGGTTGAATTATAATATTCTTATTGCAGGGGGGCTACTGACGGCAACCATCCATAGTGTATGGCTTCTATGATGAATGTAAGCGTCGGTGTAACATCAAGATCTGGAAAACCTTTATCGATACTTTTAACTGTCTTCCAATTGCCTCAATTGTTGCGGGTAAGATCTTCTGTGTTCATGGTGGACTATCTCCATCCCTTTCGCACATGGACGATATCCGGCAAATTGCACGCCCAACGGACGTCCCTGACTACGGATTGCTCAACGACCTCCTATGGAGTGACCCGGCTGATACGCAGACGGATTGGGAAGAGAATGAGCGAGGGGTTAGTTATTGCTTTGGCAAGAAGGTTATCTTGGAATTTCTGGCACGGCATGACTTCGATTTAGTATGCCGAGCGCATATGGTTGTGGAGGACGGATATGAGTTTTTCAACGATAGGACCCTGGTGACAGTCTTTTCAGCCCCGAACGTAAGTTGAATTCTTGGCCGGTATTTGGAGTTGTTAGAGGGCTGACTGTGTGGGCTGTGCAGTATTGTGGAGAATTCGATAACTGGGGGGCTGTGATGTCCGTTTCGGGTGAGCTCTTATGCAGCTTTGAGTTACTCAAGCCCCTAGACTCTGCAGCGTTGAAGCAGCAAATGAAGAAGGGCAGAGGCAAGAGAGCATCCTTGATGTACCAGAGTCCGGTGAGTTGAACTCCAGTTTCGGGATTCACTACATCTGATAGATACTGATTATTTTCGCCGGAAAATTGCAGCCTGCAAGCATGGCTGCCCAGAGCGTCTAAGCTTGCGGATCGGGCTCCCCATTTTTTTCCTTCACATTTTTTGTTCCGTGGCTGGGCTCCGACCGCAGCATATTACGATTCACCCAAGTCTCCTAGACGAGAGAAGAGGTCCTTTACGAATTTACATGATTTTCTAGAGATGCGGGGGACGGTTTATGAGGATGGGTGGGGGGAGTAAAGTGCGCTAGCAGACCGGCAGAAGTGAATTTTGCGTTTTCATTTTTACTCTGCTTTTTCTCTTAGCTGTTTTTTCCTTTTTTCCCTTTCAAGTGATATCGTCGGCGGCGGACAGAAATAAGGCAACCCTGTTGTGTCAATACAGGGGACAGATGAAAATACATACGATATGTGTTTCGAAGATGGCCAGGTCGGAAGCAATAGGAGGAACACGAGGAGTTGCCATCTTTTGTTTCTTGTTTTTTTATCCCGCCGCCTATGTCTTTTTCTTTATATCTTCTTCTCTTCCGATATTCATATTCACTGGTATTCATACTCATGTTCTCATCTGGACTCTGGCTTCTGGTGTTGGTTCCTTCCTTGTCTCGTTGCCATTTCTTAATCTATGGGAGGTTTTTTTCTTTTGCCCGTTCTTGTTTACACATGATAAGCTGCTGCTCTCGACCCCAAAGGTTTCTCTGTTTCATTGGGGGGATGGATGGGTTGCATTATGTTCTTTTCCCTCCCATCTTTTCCCGTCCCGCCTCACTTGGCTTATTCGGACGGGTGTTGGGAGGGGATACAGGGGGGCTGAATTGCTTTTTAGTCTGTTTTTCTCTACTTTGCTTCACTGGTTGCAAATGGGGGGGGGGGGTTGTTTTGGATGAATGGATGTATATGTTTTCATTTTTTCATTTTTGTAGGTAACCTAATTAGCTACAGTAACTATCATACGATACGATAAAAACTTGATTTTCTTTCTTTCTTTTTTCTCTTGGGAGGGGGGAAGCTCTTTTGAGGTGGTTGCACTGTGGATGCTTGTTCACCTGCATCAAATCATGGGGTGTCACTCGGCCGCCTCGGCGATCGACCGGACGGCCCATTAGGGTTGGCGTCGCAATGCGCTTTAGTAGAGATTTGCCTGGGTATTAAGTCTGTTATTTGAGGGCCTCCAGTGGTAATTGGCTTGGAGTGGCGGCGTCGTAGGTGATGGTCTCGTGAGCGTATGGGAGCCGAATGGGCGGGGTTGTTTTTGTGGAGGTACATATGTGAGTGCCTGCGCCGGATTCCGCGATATGATATGAGGAAAGGAAGGAAGGAAGGAGCCCCGTGGTGTTTTGCTCACGATTGGAGGAGGTGGTGTGGGAGGGTGGCTTTTTATTTGTTTATGAGGCTGGTGTATTATAGTAGTTATAAGGCTGGGTATGGATGGACGGATGGATGGATGGGTGGGGTGGTATAGACTACAGTAGTGAATTTTAGGTGGTGCGGGTACCGGTGATCTGCCGTGCCAACAGTCTCCTAATCCCTACGGTATTGTGCCCCTTGCGTCTGTTATTGGATTTTGTCTGCCTTCCACTCATTTTTCTCTCTTTCATTGCAAGGCTCATATATTCTTCCGCCCCTTTATCCAACCATTCGCTGGTTCATTCGGGAGCAGCCCGCATCGCTATCGCCAGTCATAGCCACATATTACCCCATCACTAAGGCTGCAAGAGGGTCAGGGAAAAGCGAGGTGCCTGCTTTTTTTTAAAAGCTTATTCACTTTTTGTTTTGTAACACAGAAATACAATCTCCCTACATGATGGCCCATTAGCCGCATGCCGGCATCGCATTACCGTACTGGTACCCCGTCTTGGTAGAAGGAAAGAAAACAATGAAGGAAAAAAGAAAGGCCCCGTTTTTATCGTGTATTTAGAATTTCTGGAACGCCTTTACGCCTTTACCGGTGCGAGGGAGAACGCGGAGGACGTTAAAGCGAACCTTTGATAAGCACCTTTGGTCAGCTCTGGAGGGATTGATAATGAGGAAGGGAGGGGGAGGGAGGGATACAGTTTTCGACAAAGGCCTGCATTGACCAACGGTAACCTGATCACCCTCCTCGACACGGAAAGCTGGAGAAACGTGTGCCGAGATGTTCTTGTGGCGCTTCTCGTAACGTTGGTACTTAGGAATATAGTGCAGGTAGTCGCGGCGGATGACAAGGGTTCTGTGCATCTTTGTTGAGATGACAGTTCCAGTGAGGATACGGCCACGGATGGAGACAAGACCGGTGAAGGGGCACTTCTTGTCTGTTTTTTTTGCCGAAGTAACCATTAGCTTTTCGCTTTTCGCTTTCCGCCCCTCTTACATCCAACCTCCAGGTCTCCAAAATCCGTTCCTTCCATAATTTCCCGTAGCAAGGAGAACAAACCAATATAGGTTCCCTCGATAGCAGTCTTAGGAGTCTTGAAGCCCAATCCAACGTCCTTATACCATCTCCTTCCACCCTTTCCCACTCTCCTCTTTGCCGGGCGGGTCTTGCTCGCAAGGAAGATATGCGGCTGCTTCTGAAAAGCACGCTCAGATTGGACTGTCAATTCGGTAGCCATATTGTCGTTGGTTCGTTGTTGACAAGGTGTTGATGGTGGGAGGTGGGTGGGAAGGTCGGGTGCTGGTTATTTTTATTTTTTTCGTCGCTGCTGTTGAGTGGGTTAATTTACTTTTAGTGGCGACGAGGTTCGATGGTTGCTTCGTTACAGGATTGTGTTTTGTGGGTGACTGGGTAGCCCTGGGAGGGTTTTGCCCTCCCTAGATTGATTAGATTAGATTAGTAGATCGGTTAGACCGTTTTAGAGCCAAGAGATTTGGCAGGTCCCTGCGGGTCCAGACAACGTCAGCGATGGTGGTGGATGGATTGCAACTTCGTTTTGTATAACTGGTGATTACCGTAATACCACCACGAGATGGCTAGCGTAAGTGGTTTCGCCTTTATTCTTTGGGGGGCATTACAGCTAAGCTCTACACAGCACGGTATTTCTAGAAGCGAATACGCTGCCCAGTCCCGAGACGAGCATCGCCGAGAGAAAGAGCTTAAAAAGATCGAGGAATATAACCAACTTGCAGGCACTGTTCAAGAGCAGGTATTTTCCCTCTCCTAGGCGGCTGAGGGAAGCTGACCGATAGTAGAGGCTAGCAAGAAGGTATACTCTGGATGCGCTCGAGGGAACCACTCGTCTACTGAGGCTTAATCCGGAGTACTACACCATATGGAACTACCGGCGTGAGATTCTTCAACAGACGCTTTTGGTGAAATTCCCATCTCCTGGGGTCGCTCCTTCTCCTACTTCAGCTTCCGCTCGAACTTATCCCGAAGTTGATGAAGTGCATCAGGACCCGGAGGAAGTTGCAATGTCTTTGCGCGCAGCCTACGATTCTAAAGCCATTCTCCACTTGAAGGAGGAACTCACCCTCTTACTACCACTGCTCTCCTCATTTCCTAAATGCTACTGGATTTGGAATCACCGTCGGTGGACCCTCCAACGTGCAACGGAAATTCTACCTGCCGATAAAGCGGGTATCTTCTGGCAAGAAGAGTTGGGCCTTGTGGGTCTCATGCTGCGCAGGGATGTTAGGAATTTTCACGGGTGGATGTACCGACGGTTCGTCATTTCCAGCATTGAGTCACCCAGGCGGGAAGATGTTTCTGGCGATGGGGTTGAAACCCCTTCGCCGTGGAATACATCCCTTGTAGAACAGGAGTTTGAATATACAACCAAGATGGTTCAAGGGATTGGTGGCATGAGTAATTATTCGGCATGGCATAATAGAAGTAAACTTATACCGAGATTACTGTCTGAGAGGAAGTGTGGAAGACAGGAGAGGATGGATTTCCTAGAAGATGGTCTCTTTTCACCCCTCGCTCTCACTGGAAAAGCGCTAATAAACGGTCATAGAACTAGAATTACTAAAGCGCAATATTTCCACAAACCCCCACGATCAGTCGCTTTGGTTCTACCACTATTGGCTAATATACTCCAATACTATCACGCCGGATCGCGGCACGCCAGACGCTATCTCACCTTTTATGTCCCGCGGAACTAAATTGCTCATGCTAGCCGCCGAGATAGATACTCTTCAGGATCTGCTCGAAGCGCATGCAGAGTGCAAGTATATTCTCAAAGCTCTAGTCGAGTATGTAGGCCTATTACAGCGAGTCAGGAAGGACCCAAAAGACCCAGAGGATGATGATGAGGAGGAAGAAGAATGGACTGAAGATGACGAGAAAAATAAGAGAGAGGATAGGAGGGCCTGGTTGGCGAGGTTAATTTCGATTGACTCAATGAGGAAAGGAAGGTATCAGGAAATACTAAGGGGTTTGGAGGATTAGCGCTCGGTTCACTTGAACCGGGTGCCGTAGGGTGGGAATTTAAAGAGAGGTAGTGGTTGGATGGTGTTTTAGAGGTTTATTAGATGGCCCCAGGAATTTCAGGTCTTTCTGTTTACAAATGGTCCCGGCCGTGAAGTTTCCTGAGACATGATTTATTAGAGGTGCTGTAGCCTCGTGGAAACCTATGCTGGGAAATTCAGGACAGATCGAGTGACTATTTATGATGCATGCCCGGATCATTCTGGGGTCAGATATTGTGCAGAGTGGGCAAAGGGATTGTTTTACTTGGAGGAAGTTATTGCATCTGCTATAAATGTATTTTTTATGTATGGTCTCGGCGCCTCTGAATTTTGAAGCCAATGCTGGAACAGACCATCCATGCGTGCTGTTGTCCAGAATGTATCGCGCTTGTTGGAATGTGGAATGATTGGTATTGCAGGAATGGTTACTGGCATGGTGGAATGGTGGAATGGTGGAATGCACAGCATGGTTGGGACAAGGAATGTCACTATGCGCTTGAGAATGAGAACTGGTATGCACAGCGGAATGGATGAAATCCAGATGGCTTCGCTGGACTTGGGTGTTTGTATATATAACCTTATGTTGGTGCGGAAGAATATAGGCAAGCGAGGCAGAATGGACAAATACAATTTATTTAAGGGTTGACTTCTGATTTCACGTGCTAGGAACGGTATTGAGCCGTGCCAAGAGATCTTTCAAGATTAGATAGTTCAAAGTATGATAAGTCGCGACGCAAGATGCAACCAAGAAACTGCAGATCATAACAAACCGCCACAACCAAAACATCCGCGACTTCCTTCTTGCCCAAGAGTATTTCCACTTTCACTTGAGGCCCTTACCCCCGCCCACAACGCTACCAACCAAAGGGCAAGACTTTCACTCACTAAGAAAGAAATCCACTCTACCTCTCTCCTTTATACATAGTTCTGCATAATGTCTTCAGATCAGCAACCGCCGCCAAAACCGCGGCGTTCTCGAAAGTCGATTGCTGTGATGCCGACTGGCTCTGTTGCTGCAACTCAAATAAGTAAAGAAAACTCGTCATCGACAGAATCAGCGGCAGCAAAACCCACTCGTAAATCTCGATCGAAATCATTAGGACCGGGTGGGCTCGATACGCTAAATGGTGAATCCAATGGCCGAGGGTTGAAGGATGCGAACGGCAATGGGAGGAGAGTATCTTCGGTTTGTATCCACAAGTTCCCCCTGTTATGTATTCTTAACGGGACTGACTGGAAAACCACTTTTTTGTAATTTAGATCATACCGCAGGCCCAAGTAAAGTCTATTCTAAAGCCTACGTTACCTCTTTCGCCAATCCAGGCGATCCCCGCGCATAGGTCTCGAGGGGGTAATAAGCAATCATCTTCGCTGTCCCAATCGTCACTGCAGTCATCCTCTGCTAGCACTTTACTCAATTTCCAACCACCACCTTTCCCCTCCAATGCAGTGCCCACTACAGTTCCTGTACGCACTGAAGAGGAGCAGCAGAAGCGGGCAGAGATTTTGGCTGCGAGAGCTGCGCGTCGGCAGTCTCTTGGTAATCGCCGTGTCTCTTTTGCGCCAGAGGCCACTCTTCACACTTGGGATGTTGTGGAGTATTACCGCGGTGACGATGGGTCATCAACACCTAGCTCTACCGGGGGTAGCAAGGCATCCACACCTGCCACTGCGTCTACGAACCGAACAGGTGATTTTGGTGGCGTTCAGGCGACTCCTACTCCGTCTACGACCCCAGATCCAGGGCTTCCAGAAACCCCCCCGAGTGTACACAATAGAGGAAATAATCTCTCGGCTCTAACACCACCCATGAACTTTAATAATCCCGACGATGACTTTTCTTCCCCTTTCTCATCAGGAACGGAAGGTGCTCAAAGCCCCTTTGCTGGAATGCCCGAAGGGGGGGATAGTAGTGATGACGATAGCTTGTGCGATTTCGGCGATGATACCGCTGGTGGACGGACATTTGTTTCGGCAGCGGGTGACACTACCGCAGGGGATATGAGTGTGGATATGGAAATTGCGGATGACGAAGTCACCGGAGCGTTCAAGGCTTTTGGCAAACGCACTGCATGGAAACTGGAAGGGGCTACAGAAACCGACGAGCAGTCAAACTATTCAGAAAAGGATGACGAGACGGAGAATCTTGGTGAGGATATGGCTATGGAAACAACTCGACCAGTCGGTGGGCTTTTGCCATCTGTTCCTCAACTTGCGGCTACTCGGTTAGGATCTGACGGCGATGGCGGTGAGATGACCATGGATATGACTAGACCTGTGGGCGGCCTTCTCGCTTCTCCCGACGAGCCTGCAGCGACTACCGAGGAGGATATGACTGCGGATATGGACATCACGCGCCCCATCGGTGGTATCCTGGGAAATGCCGCAAAGGCCCTGGAGAGAGCTAAGCGCAGGTCTCTTGGACTACAGCCCCAACCCTTGATCCAATACGATGATGGAGCTGGGGAGGATGAGGATATGGACATGGACATGACGCGACCGGTTGGGGGCTTACTTTCTAGCACCCCTTTCAAGGAAACATCCACTTTCGAAGCCGAAGACCAGGGCATGGATATGGATATTACTCGACCTGTCGGCGGTATACTTTCAAATACTGCGGTCAACGGATCTGAATTTGTAGACGAAGACCAGACTATGGACATGGATGTCACTCGGCCAATTGGTGGGATCTTGTCCAAGGCTTCCGCGCAAACACCAGCAGCTGCCGATATGGGGGACCAGACGATGGATATTACTCGACCGTTGGGCGGTATAATATCTGCCCCCCAACCACGTGCCCTCTCCCCAACCTCATCCGACGTTGAAGAGAATGAGGAGATGACTATGGAGTTTACGAATGTCCTTGGAGGCATTATTAGGACCAACAAGTCTAGCGACATCGATGAGAATGTGGGACCACGAGGAGGCCTCTTAAGTGGAGATGAATGGAATAAGGATCAGGAGCGACTTATTAGTCTTGCAGAAGAAGACGAAGGGGAGCCAGCTATGGAAATGACCGTTGCGATTGGCGGAATCTTGCCTTCCGCCACAGAGGTGAACAAACAGGCGGCAAAGGAGTCTGCTTCCCTTTATCCCAAACTTCCTGCTTTGCAAGGGACTCAAAATGCAGATGACACTCGGGATGGGGATGGGGATTTCAACATGGAGGGTGTTGCTACGGATATCACTACTATCGAAAGCGTTACGCTGGAGCCTGGGCCTTCGTTAGCCTCCGAGAGCAAGCCGAGTACACCTCGATCGACGGCAAAGGAAGTAGTACCAACGCCCGTTGCACCATCGATTGTTGAGCTACGGGAAGAGGTGGAGACTGCTGCAGATCGGGGGAGCCCGACCCCAGCAAAGAGGAGAACTAGTAAGAGGTTGAGTGCTGTATCTGCTACGGGAAGTGAGAAGAGAATCACTAGGAGGACTAGCGCTGCTACTCGCAAGTCCATGGAGAGCGCGCATTCCCAGTCTCCGGTCCCTGCCCCTGCGCCAGTTGCCACACAACCGGGAACTCCACAACAGAAGCAGGAAACTGCTAAAGCCGCCTCTAGAGCTACCCCGAGGTCTACTCCCGTTACAAAGGTTACCCCAACTCCAAAAGCTCCTTCAGTTGCAAGGTCTACTCCTGCCAAAGAGCCCACACTACTCACAACTGAAAAGCGCAAGGAAGACTTCATCTTTGCAACCCCTCAGAAGAAGCTATCAACTCAGCCATGTACACCTCCCGAGCAGCTCACCCCAGCAGTGCCGGCAACCAAGCCAAAGACCCCGAGTAAGAAGGCCCCGATAATTGAAACCCCACTGCGTGCGGGCGGTGTCAATGAGGGTTACTCGATGAGTGCTAAAAAGAGAATTGGCTTCCCAACTTCACCTTCGCCGATGAAACAGAAAACTCCAGCTAGGCATGCTACACCAATGGCATTCGGCTCCCCCATGGTTACTAAAGGAATGGGGATCGACAAGCCTGGCTTGGGATCTCCGCGTATTGCAGCGAAGCTTTCTGGGCGAAGGTCTATTGGAGAGGAGATGTCCTCGTTCTCTCCGATTACAGTGCCCCGGGATTTGATCAGAACTTCTAGGGAAGACGATTTAGCCGATGCGGAGGAGGAGCGCAGAGAGAAAGAGAGGGAGGCGGAGAGAAGGAAGAGTCTTGACCTGAGAAGCAGGATTGACATGTTGACACCAAGGAAAGCCTCTCGTAAGAGTCTAGCTTACGGTGCACTGTTGGCAGGCGCGGGCAAAAGAGAGAGGAGTGAGGAGGCATCGGCAGTGCTGGGAGGTGGAAAACGAAGGAAGAGTATGGATGGGCCTATCGTTCTTGATGATAACTATGGCTCTGCAACTCCGCAGGCAAAGACTCCGAGGATTGAACGCCCTACCTTGCCTACTCCTGGCTCTGGCCGAAGGCAGACTCCGAGAAAGCGGGCAGTAGTTATTGCTCCGGAAACCCCGGTTATCGTCGAGCCTGCTAACCCTGGACCCGCCCAATCGAAAGAGCAGCCTCTAGAGGAAGAGATGCCAGATCAGGCATTTGAAGAAGAGGAAGAGCCAAGGATCAGTCTCCAAGAGTTCCTAAATATGACTAGTATCACTTTCCTCGACGGCCTTACTACAACAAAACGTCGTCAAACCGGATTCCCAGGCCTTAAAAAGGGTCGACGAAGCATGGATGATGAAGCCGAAGCTAGTCTAGCAGACTGCGTTATTGCTGGTGCTTGCACCGTTCCCATGCTCGACCTCTTCCAACACTCTTGCCGTGAGCTAAAAAAGTACATCCGCGAAGGGCGTGAGGTCGTTAGGGCAATCGAAGACGACACGTTGGAGGAAAACCCCCTACTTTTCCGAGAATACATGGAGGCTCCACCCGACGTCAAACTTATCATGGACACCCAGTTCAAGAACGTCAAAACTCATGCGCGATTCCTGGCGAAGGGGATCTGGTACGAGTGGCGGATGAAGCTCCTCGAGGGTGTTCGTGCAGCCCTAGAGGATAACCTTAAGGGTCTCAAAGACGACGAAACACTGCTCTCAGAAGCCCTTGCCGCCGGCCAGAAACTCCTCCCAGAAATAATCTCCCGCTTTGAGGCTGCGAAGTCGAAACTGGACTCTATGCGCGAGATGGAGCGCAGAATAGAAGCAGATGATAAAGCACAGCTTGCAATCGCCAGGGAGAGCCTCCAATCCGTGCAATCTAGGATCGAGCAAACAAAGGCCGAACTTGCCCAGCGAAAGAAGGACCTTGGAGAACTCGATGCTCAGCTTTCAGAGCGCGAACTCCGCAAGCAAACGCTCCAATCCTGCATCGAAGAGGCTGAGCGTGTGAAAGAGATGAACAGAGGCTGGTCAGAGGAGGAGGTCAGCACCTGGAGGTCGAAAGTCACTGCATTGGAGCAAAAACACGGATGGAGTATAATCTCGGCGGTAGATGGGACAATGGAATTACTCTTCTTGAAGCAGCTTCGCATACTCTGGGATTCGCGCGCTCGCGTAGTTACAGGGGTGAAGTATGTCCTACCGGCCATTTCTAAACCTTCGGATCCGATCCCACTTGGCGATGTAGAGACTACTTTTTTTATCGCGGCGCTGGAAAAGAGATTGTCTGGGGCGGGAAATTTAAGGGCAGCTGTGGGGATTGCGGATGAGTACTGGAGGAACGCGCTCACTGTTACGGAGCGAATCAGACAGGTCCGCCGGTTGCACCCCACAGATGTTACCCCTGCCGAAGACCATGGCGAGGGACTAGTGGTCAAGGTCAATGTTCTCATTCCCGAAATACGCTCGAAGATCCGGATTGTGCTATCGCTAGATAGTGATCTTGAAGTCTCCGGCGGGGCGAAAGTTGTTTATGGGGGTGTGAATGAGGGCGCTGTTAGTGAGTTTGTAAAGAGTGGAGTTAAGACTGGCGCTTGGAGGGGGGTTGTCGAGGAGGTTGTTGGAAGGTGTCTTGACGGAAGAAGGAAGGGGGGTGTAGGGGTTCCTACTAAGCAGTAGAGCACGCGAAGGGGTTTTTCTTAAAGAATGTTGGGTTGGGCTTAATGGGGTGTTTTATTATTGTGATCATGGGTGTTTGGTTTCGCGTTTTTTCGTATTCATTACTACCGGTTCAGCATTAAGATGTTTCTCCTCTCTTCTTGCTTGTTTCACTTCTATGTATGATACTTGTTCTGTTGGTGCTCTTTGCTGTTGGTTTACAGAACTTGGTTTATATGTTCGGGTATTCGAGTGATTGTGTGATCATTATGATTTGATTAGCTCTTGGTTTAAAAAAATAGTAGGCTATCTATCCGGATACTTATTTGTAATCACGGGCCCTGTGCCTTATCGTATGTTGCTCTATGTAACTTTCTCCCACTATATACACGCTACTGGAAGAAATGCCTCCTCCGCTAGTACCAAAATCTACTGAGCGAGAGAAAACCAAGTACACAGAACAACATTAATTGTCATGGGGCCATTCCATATCTTCTCCCCGCTGCCGAGTCCATGTTCAGTTGTAGCGCGGGAGTATTCCGGCCGTCGATGGCACTTCTGGAATCACCACTACCGGCATTTCCACCGCCGTTCCGGCTAGAGCCTCCAGAGCCCCCCGAACCACCCGAACTGCCCGAGCCACTAGAACCGGTATTGCTGGTACCGCCTGTGCTGTCGCCGGAGCTCGTGCCCCCACGGGTACCCTCGTTATTACCATTCCCAGAATTACTAGTTCCAGAATTGGAACCTCTCCCTGCTCCATAGGGAGCCACGATATCGATGTCCATGCAGGAGGTATACCACTGTCAGGTGGTGGGTTAAAAGCGGGCCTAATCAGCAAACGGGGGTGGGGCTGCGAACTTCAACATGCTTTGTATTCTTCGACCCAAAATGGCCCGAGAAGTCCCACACCCAGTAAACGGAGTAGGTGCTCCCAATCTCTAGATCGTCTGGCAAGGCGAAGCGATCCACGCAGCTCTTAATCTGCCCTCCGGGCCCTATCCCGCGTTCCTTACTGATCGCCGTGTTTCCTGGCTCCGCGCATTCTCCGTCATCGTATGTGCCCCTGGCGAGAAACCTTCCGTCGCCTTTGCCGCCCCTGCCATCGCTGGTCCAGTCGAGGGTGTTCTGCAAAGTATGGCTGCTCGAGGGCTTACTGGTCCCGTACCAGTACGTGTAGCCGCTGAAGGCGTCAGGTGCTGAGGGTAGCGAGACATGGCCGTTTTCAGTGTGGCGGGAGAGGATGTGAGCCCCCGGGGGGGCTCGGAGGCGAGGGAATCCGGGGAGGGGAGTTGCAGGTTTTGCTTGAGAGTCGGGTTTGCAAACGGGTGAGGATCGCTGCGTCGGCTGATAGGAGTTGTGCACGTCGACCTGGTTGTTTCGACCAGCTGTGTTTTTTTGTGGAATTGAGTTTAGAGGGAGGAAGAAAGAAAGGGTGGGGAGAGAGAGAGAAATACCATAACCACGGATGTAGCCTAAAACCCCTACTCCCTCGACTTGGATATCGTCAATCTGGCATGTATGAGTTAACTGGGGATAGTGATATATGGGGGGTGTATTTGCCTACCCATGAGTGGGATTGGACTTTTTCGACACACAGGAGTATCAGAGAGAGCAAAGCGAAGAAATCGAAATAGCATAACCTCATGATGGCAAAATTCTACCTGCGAAAGTTGCTTTCCGAGCGAGCGCCTGCCAGCAGTCTACAGAGTATCAAAAGGAGTGTTCTCCCTGGGGAATTTTATATAGACATGTTCCCATCTTCTCCACTCTAGAGCCTAATAACAACCAATGCTGGGCCGCTTTATGTGGGGCTTACGACGTAATCGTATACACTCCCTGCTGCCATCTTCATATGCTCAAATGTTTGGTTTGGTTATTGGATATCTCCTTCTCCACGGTGGTCGCCATCGGATTGGTCAGGGTTAGGGCTTGCTGAACTGTTCCTGCATGGCGGGATGCAGGAACAACGAATAAGCGACCGAAACACAACGCGAGTGGTGGAAAAGCAAACAGCTGTTTCAAGGGATCTGCTGCGCCTCTCCCAACTCGTTGATCGGTTTGGGGCTCGCGGGGTAGTTATCGGGTGCGCAACTCCACCGTGAAACCAACTTGCCGAGTGATGCTTCATGAACCCTTTCCCTACGCGTTCGAATAAGTATGGCGACCGGAGATAACTTAAAACGAGATGGAAAAAATGGGATGGCTGTGGTGCTGGTGCCTCACCTGGAGCTTGGATGGACATATGTCAGGCATGATTGATATTTCTGTTGCGTCTCCGTAGAATCGACTCCTGGGACTGGGGTTGAGCGCCACGTGGCATACATGGTGTTGGGCCGGGGGACCGTAGTTCCCCAGCTTCGAGCTCAGTTATCGGGCTTTGGGTCTCCTCGAGTGCCCAGGCTTTGGCATGTTGAAGTTTGGAATCCTGTGACTAGTGAATTAGTGGAGCACGTCTGATCACTCGAGATGGAGATGACTAATCATATTATTCCTCTCACTGGAGGGCGCGAGGTATTGGCCCAGAGCTCAAATGTTGGTATCGCGGTCCCCATCGGAGAGGAGCACTGGGCTCCTGATATAGAACTCGAGTTTTCAGGTTGGGGCTCCAAATGCCTAGCGGTGCCAGGTCGTGGCCATGGAGAGGTGGGTTCTGGAAGAAATTTGAGGTGTAAAGGTTATAGTAAAGATGGAATAATCATGGGATGGTCGGTGGATCGAAGGTTTCTGTAGCTCTTGGGGAAGGGAGCTGAAGCGATGTTATATATAAGAAAGGGAGAGCAGTTTTGAAACGGCTTTGCACGCCCGCTACGTGTTTCCACCAATTGATTCAGCATGATTAAGCATCCAGTAACTTGTATTCTGATTTCTCTCTCTCTTCTGAATGTGGACCTCCTTCCCTCCCGCATTCACTACATCTAATGCCTCATCCTTTTGTCTACTGCCCAACAAGCCTTCCTCTGCACTCCCCGAAACCGAGCTTCATATCTCCACACCATCCTTCAAACACCACTTCATCCCCATCGAGCAAGTACTTTAGTTCTGCTTGTCCGCTACCATCTTCGGCTTGGAGCATCACAGACTTTGTACCGCCCTCTGTTGCTTCATAGAGACACCCTAGCTCTAGCTTCTTTCCATCCGCATCTACGGCCTACTATACATGTCAGGACTAGGGTCGTGGGTTATGTAGGGGGGGAATGGGGGGGGTCACATCTCCGGATATAGTGCCAGTTCCCATCAAGTCGCCTGTGTTCAAGCCACATCCGGCAGAAGCATGATGTGCGAGTTGCTGATACGGTGTCCAATAGAGATACCTCAGGTTACTCTGCGAGATCTTGAACCGCTTTCCGGCACCTACCAAACCATGTTAACAGTGTTTACACTTGAGGAAACATTGGGATCTCACGTTCTAGAAAAACGAACAACTTGAGGTCCAGCGCAGCTTTTGCCTTATCCCCGTACGCAAGATGCGGGAAGCACGGAGGATCTTGGGTGGTCTTAACAGGTACGCTGAACTCTTCTAGGGCATCTATCGTGACAATCCATGGCGATATAGTTGTCGCGGATCCCTTACCATGGAACGGCCCTAATGGTTTCATCTCGAACATTTGTATGTCACGCGAGCTCCAGTCATTCAGGAGCACGAATCCAAATATGTGTTGCTTGGCCTCATTAACATTCATGGTTTCTCCGTGGGGGACAGGTTTGGAAACAAAGTATCCCATCTCGAGCTCAAAGTCCATCATTTGAGTGGGGCCATAGACAGCCTCTTCGGTACCTGTCTTGTAGTAGACGCCCGATGGCCGTTTGAAAGCGCTAGGCGAGGGAAGTATACTCGAGACACGCGAATTGTATACGGATGGAGCATAGAACCAATTTTTGGGAATTTGGGGCATTGAAAGGTGTGCCGAACACTTTATTGCATGTTAGGGATATGACTGTAACTAGCGGACAGGAAGTGCAAACATTTTGGCAATGCTCTAGTGAGCAGTAAAAGTCGGAATAGCCTCCAATATCCATTGGAAGGTGCATTTTTGCCTTGGAAGCTTCGACGAAGTAAGATTCCTTTACGCGATTGCCTTGGACATCTTCTCTAATGCGTTGCCTTACAGCGCTCCTGGTTGCGGTAGGCAATTGTGCGAATGCATTGAGGGTTGGCTGATGATTGTGAGTGGTTAGCTCATACCTTTGATTAACCCGCCGGATGATGGACCGACCTGAGCGAAGGTTTCTGGAATAAATCCCTCGATATCTTTAGCTCCTCCAGCAGAAGCATATTTCTTCAAATCGAGCACTTTCTCGCCGATCCGTGTGGCACAGCGGGGGCGAGGCTCTTCTTCCGTAGAGAAAACTCCAAAGGGAATGTTAAATTGTGTGAAGGGAGTTTGCGCCATGTTTTCAGAATTGTTGATAGAAGTGGAATTGGGGAAAGAGCTGGTAGCGATAGGAGATGAGGAAGCAATAAGAGGGAGGTTTGGTGATCCGGCTGATCCGGAGGCTGGTAGATTAACTGGCGCGGAGCTATGCCATGGTTCTGGGACGGACCGGGGTACTGAATACCGTAAGAACTCAAATAATTGGACCCGAGGCTAGGACGTTGGAGTTGCCTTTTCTGGTAAGGCCTGGCTCTTTTTTCTTTTTCTTTTGTCTTAAGCTCGGTCTGAGGGGGTCAGTTTTCGCTGTGCGCTCGCCCCCTATCCAAGAGAGGGAATTTCGGACGTCTTAGCCTCGGGTCCAATTATTCGGGTTCTTACGATATCTTTATTCGGAAGTACTAGTAGACAGCTTGTACTACCGGAGTGGCTCCTTGATTAGTTACTTGGATACCGTGCAAGGCTACGAGGAACCGCTTGGTATGCGGAACCCGGGTAATGTGGTTATATCATAAGGTCGATCGCAACCTCGAAGAAAACCGCCCACTCCTCCACCACCTGTGAACCATCAGGAAAAATAAAATCAGACCACATCGAAGTCCAATTCTTCCTGGAATAGATCGAACCATAAGGTATGGTAGACCCACAAAGTTCTCTACCGGACTAGCCAACTAACAAAAAAGGAACTGCTTCGAGAAAGACAAAGTATGTCTGCACCAACCTCCACCCCAATTGAGGGCCAGCTCTCCACCGGCCTCCCGGAAACCTTTTCCCACATTACCACCCACGATCCGGTCACCAAGCAAGCCGTTTTCCACTCCTCCCGCCCAGCATCCTGGAAAGTTTACGATGGCAACCAGATGGCCTTCAACGTGGTCTACACGACTTCGACATTCCCTCCGGACTTAAACAACAACGCTGACATTGAGGCGCATGACAAGATTATGGGGGAGCGCAAACTAGGGCTGGTAAACCATGGTGGTACGGTCTTGCGCATGGTGGATTTTGCTCCTGGGTACGAGTGCATCATGCACAGGACTGAATCTTTAGATTATGGGATTGTGCTAGAGGGGAAGTTGGAGGCGCTGCTGGATTCCGGTGAGAAGAGGGTTATTAGCAGGGGTGATGTGATTGTACAGAGAGGGACGCTACACGCTTGGAAGAACGCTAGTGAGACTGAGTGGGCGCGGATGATTTATGTGTTGCAGGAGTGTAAGGAAGTGGTTGTTGGTGGGGAGGTGTTTGGGGAGAATTTGGGGAAGGGGGTGGAGGGGCTGCCGAGTAGCCGTTAGGTTAGGACGGTTAGTGATTTGTGGACGAGTTACCAGATGTGTTTATCAACCAATTTTTATTATTTTCCCAATTAGGACGTTAAACTAGGTATCCCACATCTGTGGATGTTCCATCTAAAAACTGAATTTTCTTTACTAGGCCTGGTGAATTGATTTAGGTACAAGGCCGGGGACCAACGGTTCTATAGAACCGCTAGGTTATGGTATAAGAGCCCAAAGTAAAGGCGTCCCAACTCTGTCCAATGCGTCCCAATCCTGCACTCCAGCTGGCCTGGAACCAACCCCACAATCCTCCCCCCAAAATAGGATAGGCAGGCTAGAAGGGAAAGCACTATCAGTAGACATAAAGTCATAGATGCGGCCTCTACCGAAGGAGCTTGAAGGGCCTAAGAGGCCAAAAGGACCAATTGGCCCGAGGGGTCGAAGGTGCCCTTTCTACCAGCTTATGAAGTTCCAAGTTCGGTCTTGTGGGGAGGGTCGTGAGAATTGGTCTGGTGTCTTACATGAAATCGCCTTATTTAGGGAGGCGAAAAGAGGGGTCCGGGGGTTGAGGAGGCGGATCTTGCACCCGGGGGTTGGGACAAATCCCAATAATTATAACAGTATAGCAACGGATGCTATAAAAGGGTTGTTTTACCTCCGAGCCCCCCATCATGCACCAGCCAAAGAAAGCGATGTAAAATTAAATTTGCCGAGTAGCAATCTATGACCACGGTCCATCCTCCGAAAAAACCTTCCTAACCAGCTCCTTCTTATTAACCTTCCCCATCTGATTTCTCGGGATAGCTTCCAAAATCTTGATTTCTCTTGGGACTTTATAATCCGCAACCCGCTTCTTCATCTCAGCCCTCATCTTCACTAGGTCAAATTCTTCGTTTTTACCCTGTGGCGTGAGCACGAGTACCACCGCGACTCTCTGTCCCCAATTCCCGTCTTCGAGACCTACTACTGCTGCCTCAGCCACTTGTGGCAGCTCGAGTAATTCCCGTTCGACTTCTAGAGCGGATATTTTCTCGCCGCCGGATTTAATTACTATTTCCTGATATCAGTTTGTGACCCCGTATGGGGGTGGTATGATTGGGGGAGCTTGCTATCAACGCTTGCCCTCCCCTTAATATAGTACGCTCCCCTTTCATCGCGCACCGCTACATCTCCGGTTTTGAACCACCCGTCCTCTGTAAACTCCTTTTTTGTCTCCTCTTCCTTCCGCCAGTACTCGCGGAAGACGTTGTTACCGCGGATTTGTATCTCCCCATCTTGCCCAACTTCCGTGATCTCTAGGCCATCGCTCACGAGACGTGCTTCGACGCCTGGCAACGGCCATCCAACGGAATTCGCCATTCGGTCGGTTAGTGGCAAACGTTGGGAGAGCGCCATACCAATCTCAGTCATCCCATACCGCTCTAATAGACTCCCACCTAGAGACTCCCACCTCTGTTTTGTACTTGCCGGTAGCGCTGCAGAACCCGATATCGCTAACCGCAAATTCGACACATTCTTCTTACCTGCAGAGCGCGCAGGTTCCGGTAACGTCTCATATGAGTCCATGAGCCGGGAGTATATTGTTGGTACTGCCATGAATAGACTTATCGGTTTCCTCGAGGTATCGACAAAGCGGGACCACACATTTTGCGCGTTGAAGGGGAATAGGTATTCTACTGCCCCGCCGGCAAAGAGCGGGGCTAGGGTTGCGTTTACAATTCCGTGAACGTGGTGGAGGGGGAGGACATGTAGGAGGTGATCATCTTTGCCCATTTCCCAGGCTGTGACTAGAGTTGTTGCTTGAGTTGTTAGATTCTTGTGGGTTGAGACTACGCCCTTGGGGGCGGCGGTTGTGCCGGAGGTGTAGATCATTAGGGCGCCTCGGAGGGGGCTTAGTGCTGGGGAGAGATCTACCGGTAGCGGAACGTCGTGCGGTTTGTTAGGGGGGTGCTCGGGGACGTTGAGGATTGGTGGTGAGCTGGAGCTTGGGGGGAATACTCGGTGGGCTTTGGAACCGGGGGTTGTTAGGATGAATGCAGGGGCGGAGTTTTTAGCAACATAGTGGAGCTCTTTGGGTGGGTGGTTGGGGTGCAGAGGAACCGCTATTCCACCGGCTGCAAATATGCCCAATAACGAAACTATAGAGTACTTAGTTGGCACTCGGAGGTATCGTGTCTTTTTGGCGGTTTTTTGGTGTTAGCGCACCTACGTAGTTGTACCCATTCTCCACTAAAAACGCGATTCGCTGTTCCTGCAAATCGTCAACTTTAGCCTTCTCTAGTAGCTTGCTCCTAAGCTTTGCTGTATCTGATAATAGACCGCCGTATGTAAATTTGTCTCCGGACTCGGAGTGAATAATTGCAGTGCTCTTTGGATTGTGCGAGGCGAGAGCTTCAAAGATTGGTAGCCGAGGTAACGTCTCAGTGGTGATAGTTCTAGTCATTTTGTGAGATCCGTGGACCCTTGGGAAAAGAAAAGAGGTTGGGCATCGCAGAGCCAGCATCATGGTCTTATATCATTTCCCCCGAACCCCGAACAGAAATAAAGAAGGAAGGTAAATAGGAAATAGAGGTGACAATCACCGAAGGCGATTCGGGTATTGGCGGCAGGAATGAAAGGGTCCACAGTTAAGGTAACGCCGATCCCGCCAAGACCTGAGGCTCAAGCGGGGTCATTAGCTTAGACATTTCCGTGGGCAGCTTTTTCTTCTATTCGATTACCTTTCCCACTCGCGCAACCGCTGAAATAACAAATGATCAAGTTTGTCAGGGGTTTCGCAAAGATGGCCAGCTCTACTCCTATCGAGGACACAATACGCCAAAAGGTAGCATTTAACCTTGGATTTTTCGCGGAGTTTTTGGGGATGAAAGATGGGTACTGATTTTCGGGAATAGCTTACCGTCGCTCTCTCGCCGATAACCCTACAAATTTACAATGACTCCGACAAGCATGCTCACCATAAAGCCATGGAAGGTGTCGCTTCTAAGGAGACTCACTTTCGGTAATCGCTCTCTTCTTTTATGGACTGTTACCCTGCTAACTCATTTGTAGCCTTGTCATCTCCTCTGCCGAGTTTACAGGAAAACCCCAACTTGCCCGTCACAGGATGGTTAATACTTTGCTCAAGGAAGAGCTGGAGCGTGAAGGTGGAATTCATGCGTTACAGTTGAGAACTTTGAACCCGGAGGAGGAAGAGAAGCTGAACAAGAAGGTGGAAGAGGGTGTGGTGGGGTGATTTGGGCGGGATGAAGATTACCTAAGCCATAATATCATATTTTTCTCTCTTGCTTGCAGTTAGTGCCGTGGACCTAGCAGAATTCTTTGATGGTTTCTTGGAAGGATGAGAGGCTTGATGAACTAGATTTTAGAGAATGTACAGTACTGTGGACTGGCAGGCTTTACGGGCAGACACTGCATCATGTGTCTCAGCAATTGGCCCACTCGATGGCTCTAAAAGGAACTAGGGGAATATGAAAACCGTGGCTCAAATGTCCAGTGCCATTGCTTGTGAGAAGGCTTGTTCGGGATGTTGTGGGTATGGAGGGTAGCCGACATAATAGGTTTAGTGATTCTATACAAGTACTCTGGGAGGCCGATGAATTCAAGGTGTTTCCGAAGCTTTGGCGGCTGGCTCGATTTTAGGGCTTCAAGATATTTCTATTTTCTACTTTTTTTATTTTTATTTATTTATCTATGATAGACCTACTGCACAGAAACAAACCGGCCGGACACCTGAGATATACTCCTTTGTGAATTTTTTCTCTCTAACCCTCTTAATGTGTGAGGGTCATAGCATATGCATTGGGGAGCCTAGCGTGGTGTATACTGTGCATGTTATCAAATCTTCGGTACCTCGCATTTTCTAGTGTGGAAAAAAACTATATAATTGGTCAATGATGGCCCGTGCAGCTAAAGCCAGCCACCGAGTGACATTTAGTGACCCGACCTTGTTTCAACCTTGCTCTAAACGCCGCATACAATGCGGCAGACAAACAATCTGAAAACTTGATTCTCAAACCCTTGCGAAGGCGCACAAACAATGGCTGTTTCAATTCACTTGCTACGCAGATAACGTCTTTCAAGATCACACCCTCGCACGTCACTCGATCTGAGACACAATGAAGCCCCCCCCACAAAGTATTGAATAAATAGGCTGTGGGAATCCCTTCCATTCCAATCCTCATCTGCTACCGCCTCAATATCTGGAGAAGGAAGTCACTAAATTATCAACCATCTTGAGGCAAAGCATTTATTCTCTGCCACAGTGACACTAGATCCCCCAGCAGATTCAACCTACCAAGATAACTTCATCGCAAAACCGATCGGGAATAATAAAAAAATCACAAATTGAGATGTGCAGATTAACGCTCAAGCACTTCATCGCCTGCGACCACAAGATCTGGGTCAGGAAGGAAGCCTGCTCCCATGCCTTTGAAGACGTCACATACAACTACCCGCCATGTGATAGCTTCCCGGCTACGTCTAGATCGTTCATCGAGCCACCGACAGAGGCGGTTGTGGAGACAGTGCTTCTTACAAGGGAGACATGTAGGCGAGAGGGTTGTAGGTATACCCTTAGGCCACCGAGGATTGGGGGAAGGGTGTAGTAGTGTGGGGTTGTATGGGTCTTAGGGGTTGTTTGTTCTTATCGACTTGTTCTTGTTCGTTCTGAGAGTTTTTACAAATTGGCTTTTTAGTAGCTACTTCTACTATTATCTGTGCTTGATCTTTTGTTTGGGGAGTGATTGAGGAAATTAGAGTGGGTTTTCGAATTAATGAAAATCTTATCATCTTTTGGCATGCAAGTTCAGCAGAAGAGTGTTTCCCGAGAAGGGAAATTGGAAAGCTATGATCACAAGCCGTGCATGTTGCCTGTAGGAGCTACAGGTGGCTACTCAGTGCGCTTCTCCGATTAGCGAGTACCAAGAGAGGCATATTGGTGCTCTGGCAAAGGATATTTCCCTATGGGTAAAACTGCTATTGCTGATTCCCCTACTTGTCACTATCTTTATACCAATTTTCAGGTTCCCTTTCCCCGATACGCTTCTTTGCGCACATGATGCACCGCAGAGATTTCAGTCTTGAACATTGTTTCGGTCTCCGGTATCAGTCATGCAATGCGCCCGGAGGGGCTGGAGGAGTTTGTCTGTAGATTTAAGGATTGAGAGTCTTATATCCCTTGGTCTGTTCAATTACTTGCAGAGTCAATTTAGTTGCACAAGTCAGACAGCCTGACACCTAACAGTTGATGCATAGGAGTGATCATTCTACTTTCATGAAGCAAATTGAGGTCTTGCATCTGAATTGGGAACGAGACGCTCTCCAACCTCCAATCTTATAAATATATATCTTCGAACTGGCTTCGCTATACAACGCTCCGGCATAGAAGAGGTTTCCTAGGGTGGGAAATCACCAACTACTTGAAGCCCTTATTCGAACTACTTCTTAATTCATACAAACTCTATCCTGAAAGGCAGTAACCCCTCAGTATGATATATCATCTCTCTGGTTGCCCTGTTTAGAAATTAAATGCATAAGTTAGGTCCAACCCACCATTAAGGATACGTAAACTAAATGTGCTTTCTCACTCTCTATGGATTCCTTACTTGCGGCTACAAACTCTGGGTTATAGAGGGGGCCTGCTTATCTGGAACAGTGATCACAACTACTGTATCTAGTCCGCCCCGCTTGGGATACGGCCAGAATTACCTACGTCCGCTAAATATAAGTCTTGGAGAAAGGCCCAGTCGGCAAAGCTAAGCGAGAATAAGGCTACCCTCCTCCCCACGTACCGGTACTAAATGTGTTCTTCTTTCTTACTATCATATGATACTAAAATAATATTTCATGCTCAGAATTAGGAGGGGGGTCAACGAACCCGGGGGCTCAACGAACAATGCACTAAAAGTGCATTAGCCAACAGTGATTTTGCTTGGCATGTTCGTTGACTCCTCTTTGTCTAATTCTTCTCTTTTTTTACCATTGCGATACCATTACCGTAAAAACTGGAATCATTGGCTCACGCTAGACCTTGGAGTTACCTCTTCTGGTAATACTGGGCATAAGTTTCCTTTTCTTTGTCTCAGCGGGGGACCGAGGGAGAGCTAAGAGGGAATTCTCGACTTTTTAGAGCAAAGTTACAGTCTTCACCGTCCCCACGACGAAATTGGGCGGGCGACGAACAGGGGTATTTGGTGCGCAAAAAAAGAAATTGTCAAAGGTTAGGGTTACGAAAATTACTGGTAATTAATCCCTGTTGGCCGCCCGCCCAGGTTCGTCGTGGGGACGGTGAAGACTTACCTGTATCTTTTGCTAAATACCGTTTGGGTGCACAGACGTGTCTCAGTATTCCTCGATCGCCAGTGTTTCTGTCTAGCGACTGTAGGCTTTTTCCCGTGACTGTGTAGGCTTTTTTCCCGGGACTGCCTGGGCGGACCCGCAGGGAAGCGGCTTTTCAAAACTAAGGCAGGGTCCTGTTCAGGTGGCCCCCTGACACACAAGGGTTCCAGCAGTGAACTTCCGCTATATTATTAATTTGAACAAAGTTGTTGATGATTGTTAATGGTTTATCTCTATTATGAGGGATCGAACGTGAGAAACCTGCACGCCGTGGACCGACGCCTTCAGATTGCACGGGTTTCCAAGGGCTCTTGCCTGGGCCGTCTCGGTCGATGACCCGCCTGCTGCTGGGAAATCACGGGGTTTGGCTGGAGGAAGCATTTATGGAGGGAGTGCTAATCTGCTGTCTTGGCAATGAGCCGGGCTGGCCACTTTAGATTACTAGTTTGTATGATAATGGAAGGCGCAACATTCCCATCATCGGGTGCAGGATCTTCGCTATCGAGGTTACCTCTTTTGTATTTAATGAGCTTTCAGCTGAGATGGCTGTCAAGGCTATTGTTCATGCGGAGGGGGAGAGGATGGAGAGGGGAAGAGGAGTGGGAAAAGGGAAAAGAGGACAAGGAGCAGGAGAAGGGGCTGGGGGGGTTTGAACTGCAGAGCGGTAGCTGGTGATGGGGGAGGAGCTGGAGAAATCTCTAGGTAATTTGTTACTATATGGTTCTTGGACATAGCTTATCACCTTTAAATATTTGCGCCTTGCGGTGAGAGAGTAAACCCAGGCCAAACATTGGAAGAGGAAAAAAGGTGGCACTAATATTGCTACGGAATCTTAGCACTTTCTCCATCAAACCTCTGGTTTATGAATTATCATGAGTACGTCTCTAGGTAGGTAGGAGCTAAGGTTAAGATATATTTTTTCCTTTTACCGGTTAGGTGGAAAATTGCTGGCTCCGGTTCCCACCCATGACCCAGATCTGGAGGGGATTGTGCGGATCTGGGTATCGCCATCCAAGGGAGAGTATCCGAACAAAAATTGTGTAACAATTGGATGGCGAGCTAAGTTATTGGACGAAAAGTACGATTTTTGAGATAGGATTGATAACTATAAACTGGGGCATTCTATCTGAAGGATAGAAGAGGGCTCTATGGGACTTTGGATGGGTGCTGATATCATTCTACAGCTTGGAGAGCCACTCGAGTTTCCTCGGTGGTCAGTCCAACTTGAACATTATCCACCCGGGATGGATCGACTTTCTAGCCTTTACTGGGATGTCTCTCTTTTCTGGTTTGCCATTGGCCTTTCCATTTTTTCTCTTTGATTTTTCATAGATTAGGGGGAATTGTTTGTGCCATTGAGTTGGCAGTCGAAAGTTGAGCGGAGGCACCTTCATGTGCCATTCCAAGTTTGGATCGGGGACCGGAGGTTCTGAGGTTTTCGGAACCACTTCATTATTGAATTTTTATCCTCCATTGGGAGGCTCCTGCAGGAGGCTCCTCATGAATCCCTCCCGCATCCCTCCACACAGCTCTCGGCCAAAAATTACGCATAGGATTAACTATATAAGGGCTGGACAAGCTCGAAAGGTTCATTCCTTTCTACCATTAGAACCCGCTACGTGAACTCCGGAAACACATCGAAAAGGCATAGCGCAAGCTGCCACTACTACCGCCACTCCTGCCATACTACTAGTACTCCTACCAGTGCCACTACCACTCCTGCTATCACCGCTGCCACAGCTACCACCCCCCTCGTTATTACCGCTGCCGGTGCTATCGCAGTCGCGCAGACGTAGTCACCACCACCACCACCAACAACAACGCCGCCGCCAAAGTTCTGGTTCTTCCAGAAGAATGTGTAAACTCGTCGCTCATAACTACACCCTCTGCAACCACAGGCGCTGGAGCGCGAATCAAAGCTGTTCTCAAGCTATCGAAGACCCAACCCTACCGTATCCTGGTTGTCGGAGCTTCCGAATTACTGCTCGTACGTTCAGTGAGCCACCATCAGAAGCCGTTGCCGACACTCGATACTACCATACGGAAACGTGCCAGCTGTTGGGCTGCAAGTATACCGTTAGGCCTGAGATGGTGATCAGAGAATGGTGATTGTGAGTCCTTAGCCATATTTGGCGATGGGGAGGAGAGATCGGTTGCTGGGCTGAGCTTCTGAGATTAGAGATTGTGAGAGGGCCTGGAGAGTTGGAGGGTTGAGAGGTGCATGGGGTTTCGCTTCTGTTAGCTTTGTGTTTTTCAAATTTGGGGCTTGTTCGGCATACAGAATAAAATAAATCACAATATTATCTTTGAAAATGGAATATTTCTATACCAAAACTACCCAATCCCAAAGAAAGGTTTAGTACGATATTTGCATGGAAGATGCTCCTGTACCCAGCCCCTCCAAGGGCGGAGGTGCATCGGACCCATAGATTGAGGAATGAAAATAGTGATGTTGTGAAGTATTGCAGGACAACAAGTTCAATATCTCACAGCCTCACAATTTTTCTTACCTCACAACCTGTAGGTCCTCCACTGCTAATTCCTTTATATAGAATTAGTGGAGGAGTATCTGCTATCCGACTATGGGATTGGCCTTTTCCCTGGGGCCTGCCTCCTTTGAGTACCGAGAAATATGCTGTTTGTCGCCAGGAGTCGCCACTTTAACTTAATTACCTCTGGGGAACAGGGCCTCATTTTTTTCATTTCTTTTTTTCAGCTCTTCCTCCTATTGGAGGGCAATGGGTCATCCGATAGGGTGTTGTGTGTTGTGTTAGGACAGGGATTCTGTGCGCTCCACCCCGCGAGTGAGCATAGGTGAAGTTGAGAATCGCTGTAGACTATCCAACATATTAAGTCTCCAATTACCGTGATCGGGCGATCAGCGCGCTGCCGGGATCGATATCAAACGGGAAAGTGCGCAGATCTGACCCCACGAGAGAAAAAAAAGAATGAAAGCTTGATTGATCCCAGCAGCACCCGCACCATTTCTGTTACTCGAGTACCGGTATTATCCCACTCCGCTAGCCTGGTTTTTCTTTTTCTTTTTAGTCTGAGACGGCACAGATAAGGTACAGTCTCTACTCGCAAACGCATGACGCTTGTGAACACAACTGCTACCGGCATTGCATACTACCAAAATCATGAGGGTCTGGCCGATTTTTTGCCCGCATGCAATAGCAGTTGTGTTCACAAATGACATGCATTTGCGAGTACTGGAGCTAGGAAGAGACTGGGCGGGTTCCGAACGGGGTACTTCCTGGGGAAAAGTGGCTTCGTCAAGGTTAGGGTTACAAAAGACCACCTGTAATTGATCCCTGTTCGTCACCCACCCAGTTTCGTCCTGCCCTCAGACCGTGGACCGGATCCGATACTGGTATCATAGTACAAAAACAACGATTGACCTTAACCTTCGAAGCTTTCTACACCTCCAGTGGCAAATTTTTGGCAAACATGGGTTCTATATATATTTACTGGAGCTCTTCTACCTTATTCTACTCACTTGACTTAATAGAGGCTTCTCGAAGTCCTCCAGACCAATTGTATGCAAGTATTTATCTCTTGCCACTGGGTCTCGCTTCCCCCTGTTTTCAGATTCATCTTACCGGTACGGTATGTGTACGTTTCCCAGCTCATCAACTTTCCACAGAGTTAGATCTTGTCTGGTTGGTCCGGAGCCGCGCTTGCCTCAAATCTGCTCATGCGGCTGAGTACTAAGTAGATCACGTGGTCTGCATTCAGGTTTGCCAACCGATTCTCATGGATAGTTTGGTGTTTCTCTTTTTTCCCCTTTGGCTTAGAAGGGCTAGGAGATAGGAGGGTCAAGGCCTTCCTTTCCATTGTTGAGCGATTATTTGGGGAATCCAATGATCACGTGATTTACTTAGCACTCGGCCGTATGAGTAGAATTTTTTTCGCAGAGCCTCTGTCAGTGGTATGAGGTATGGTGCAATGAAGTACCAAGACACAGTTCCCTTATGATGGTGATACTCGAGTATAGAGGAGACGAGTACGAGTACAGATGCGGGAATACCAGAAGACCTCTTGAAATCCACTATCTCTGCAAGCCCTATGATCTCTAGATTATAAGCCAAAAGCTCCTGAGAAGGATTAGCGTTTTCCTAACGGGGTATAAAATCGGCCCGCTGGATGTGTTAGATCTTATTAACTGCTCTCGCGTTCCGCCAACTTGTCAAACGGAAATAATCCTGGGTGGACGGAGATGGTGAATTTCGAGAGATTTTACTGTATGTTCTACACCTCCACGGAATAAAATAATTTCGGCCCACATGCAATTATATCGTGCTTCCCCACTCCATCGGGCTCTCGCTAATTAGCCAACCATCCGTTATGATATTGTCATAATGTTTGAATCGAGTTATCGACCCACATGGCCTTGCCTCAGCGTGGTGAGGATGCAACCTATACTGCTAGTATCCTTGATCTCCGCCCAGAAAATCCCTACAGTTGGCTCTAAGAGTAACCCACGGGGCTGTTATGTACGAGTTTCACTCCCACCAGGCAAGAAGTGCTCACCCGTTATTGCTAAGAATACCTTTGTGGGCCGAATATTTGATGAGGACTCCAGAAAAATATCGGCTGGGGGGTTATTCTTGGAAATGACGAGTGAGGACTAGTATTCGATATCCGGGGTCGTGAATTTGTATGGGTGCTCACATACGTGGGGGCTTTTTTCATAATTTGCGAACATCTGCTATCGGACACTTGCTCACGGCGAGTATCAAATTGAGGAAATACCGGTAGCCAGGCTATGCCCCATCTCACACATTACCATCGTGACCTTAGATTCGGGTTCTGGGCTACGCAGGTTAGGTACTACCTGTACCAGCATAGTATGGGTGATAATCTGGTGGAAAACGCTCGACCCCATAATTCCTTTAGTTAAGTGAACGAGGTTCCAGTAGATACCTACACTAAGGCAAAAAAAGCCCGAAGTTTTGCCCCGCTGTGGCCTTGCTGGCCATTTACTACCCCCGCTGAGAGGCGTTTTGCATTTCTTATTGACACAATTCTGGTGTTTAGGGTTAGTGGGTAGGGGGACAAACTGATGGGAACATTTTCAGGATATTTAATATAGGCGGCTGTAGATTGGGAGTATGATTTGTGTCCTTCTTTTGCTTTCTCTTATCTTTTTCTCTCACTTATCACCCAATGGCCTTTCACTGTACACTCCTCTCTTCTTAGACTCTATTAAGGGATTTGATGTTGGGTATTATTGATCGTTCCGTTTCGATGTTGGTGCCTGACCTGCCTTCTCCATTTGGGGGAAGTGGATTTGAGGGCGGCCCGATGGAACAGTACTCGTGGGTTATTTATTTATGCAGGGAGAGTAACACCACTATTGAATGGTTTTGTTCGTGGTTAGGGCCCCTACTTTTCCGCTTGGTGGTTACGGCAAGAACTCGAATACAGTGACTCACGGGGAAGCGAGCCTAAGGCGAGGCGGGAGAGCCCATACAACCATCACAGGGCAGGGATTATTTGTGTGGACATTCTCGTTATGCCGTAGACTCGCTTTGCCGTGGAATACTGTAATTGAGCCTCGCGCTACGACGTCCGAAATTCCCTCTCTTAGATAATTTTAGGGGCGGGGGCACAGCGAAAACTGACCTCCCCAGCACGAGCTTGAGACAGAAAGAAAAAAGAAAAAAGAGCAAGACCTTACCAGCAAGGGCAACTCCAACGTCCCAGCGTGGGGTCCAATTATTCGAGTTCTTACGGTATGATATTTGCAGTTCTGGTGGGGGCGGGGAATTGTGGCCGGCTTGGGGGTGGTGATACAGGTGCGACCTGCTGCACCGTACGTGTACAGAACATCGTTCTCGATTCTCATATCTGTTGCCGGTATCTGTGTGTGGAGGAGCTGAGATGGTTAATGAGTGCTAGTGCGTTCGCTAGGTAGTTTCTCGCTATCTTTGGGTCAGGCCTTTGCGATTAAAGCTTGCTTAGTAGCTATCTAACCTAACTCCAGCGTCCATTTTGTCTAACAAAACAATGTCATCAGATGAATAAGACGTAGTGCAGATTAATGTATCATGCTGGGATGGATTTGCGGGGGTCTTTAGCTGTGATCAATAATCTAGTGAATTATCTCGGGTAGTAAGTGGAATGGAGTCGGAGTCTTATGGTTAACATCTGTCTGGGAGTTCTACCTGAGGGAGGCCGGGAAAGAAAACTACGGGTGTTGCAAAAATTCCATATTCCTCCCCCTTCGTGCCTTCTTAGGTTATGTCAGTTCAGCATACCACTTCCTTCCCCCTCTTATCCGTTTGAATTGCACACCGCCATCATACATTATTTTCCACTCTTCCACTCTTTTTCCTCCTTTCCTGCTCTTCTTTCCCGGATGACATTTTCATTGCTATCATACATTTTCATGTATTTTCCAAGGGGTTCAGGTAATGAAACAAAGTACATCGGTTCAGTCGAGAGTGCTGAAACCAGATCTTTGCGCTCCGCGCACAGCGACTGCCCAAGTGCACCCCTTGTTGGGTTTTAGGGTAGCGGGTTGCTCGTTGACTGGTTTTGCTGTCATGGGCTGTTGGTGGAGAAATGGGTCTACTGGGAACGATTGACCAAAGGAGTAGAAGATTGGGTGTCTACCGCCTCAAACTCACTAATTCCGCAACGTTCAAGCAACCGCTACTGCCGCCCCTACTATCGCTCAAACTCAGGCAATGAGCAACCAGAGACCCCCTGTCCTCTACGATAGGAAAGGCAATCCTTCTGATTCCACCAATTCCGCTGAGCCAGCTCGCCCCAAAACCGCCGGGAGGATGATGTCCCTCCCCAGGCTTCATCGCTCCGAATTCCTCATCATCAAGAGGACGGACTACCGGGGGCTGCAGGTGTCTTAGGTTGTTCAATGTGCCAAGCCACCACAGGTGACACCCGCACCACGTAGGTGATGGAGCAAAAGATGTTGCCGGAACTCCCGGGCACATACCCGATATCTTGCTCGTAATCGGCCCTGATCTAGCAGTACATCTCCTACTGTACTGCTGCTCAAGACCAGTGGCAACAGGCAGCTCCCACACGGTCGCTGTCAAAAGGTCCGAGGGACTAAACTCCAAATGTCACTTGCTGCTGATTGTGATAGCATTCTAAATTATATCGAAAAGTGTGGTTAAAATAGTGAGTAATAACCCATGAAATCGAATCACCCGGACTTAAAGAGCCCTGACCACTGGTCGATGCATGGGGAGGTGCCTCAGACACGAAAATTAATTATGGGAGACAAAAAATATATAGTATTCAAGTGTACTATTCTGAGGTTCGTTTTCGGAAGTAGGGTCCTTTTTATCACAAGTTTTATATCTGGTATATAGGAAACTAACTCTACATACTTAATCTTACACAAATCCAATGTTTGCGCTAGCTATAAGCCAAAAAAAACAAAAAGTGTGCGCAGGGTAATCCGTGAAACTAATCAATGGGGGGAGCCTGCAGGTGACGGTAGGTGCTTACGGGTGACTGCCGGTACCCACGGGTGACTACAGATGCCTATGAGTGACAGAAGGTATTTACGGGTGACTGCAGGTACTTACTGGCCACTGAAGGTACCTACTGGAGACTATAGATGCCTATGAGTGATTGAAGGTACCTACGTGTAGCTGCAGATACCCACGGGCGACGGCAGGTACCTACCGGTGACTACAGGTATAGTTCTTGGACATAAGTCATCGTCGATCGGTGAAGTACCCGTCAAAAAATACGAGAATCAGCGAAGCCCACTCTCAACAAAACCCACAGCCTAACAATATCCTCAATACCAATAATTACCAAATTTTCCCTATGGTAGCTAGGAGCTCGGCGATTCAGTCCATGTCATTTTAGCTGCAATTAATTGAGAACTGGCCCTTGTGGAGACAAGCAAAAAGCGAGTTGTGGAATGGTCTGTGCCAAGCGGTGGAATTTGTATTGGAGACCACAGAAAGAGGTACTTCATTACAAAATTGCAATTTTCATGAACCCACCAATAACAGCATGGGTGTGATTTGGTTGAAATTTCAGTTCAGTGAAATCACGATATGCCTCCAGCGCCTTGGGCACTTAGATACTTAATTGAGGTGGATATGATATTGTTGTGTGACTGCAAAAATGGCCCTTTTTTGGTGTAAAAAGGGCAAGTGAGAATAACATTTGTTACCGAACTGCACTGTACCTACGGGTGACTGCAGGGCTCTATAGAGAACTGTAACACCCTTTCCCGAATAGTACCACTGTGAGACGGCCCGGACCGATGGCCGACCCCAACGACTGCGGTCTTTACGAAAGACGGACGCCAGCGCCCGGCACGGTAAGACAACCTGTCCGGGACGCCCGGGACGCTCGGGAACACCGAGTACAATATCGACAAGCTTAGCTCGAGTCTCGTTATGGTTAAAGCTGAGGCTATGGAGAATGTGAGGGCTACGATAGAAGAGAAGGATATCCAGAAGCTAGCGAGGGGGAGAAAAAAGAGAGCGATCCTGGCGGGATGCCTTCTGGGTAGCTCACCTGTATGATATACTTGGTCTATGGGTGCCCTTGGCCTAATACTAGCAGGTGGCTTGTCTTCAGTCGAATTCTTGTTGGAAATGATCCGCGGTCGGCCGAGTACTGTAAGCGGTGGGGAGAATAAAGTGTTTGCAGAGCGCTTGATGGGTAGAGATAGTGCGGAGAAAACTTTACTGAGGGAGAAAACAAGAGAGAGATTCAAGGTCAAAATGAGAGTCGCGTTAAGAGCAGTTCCGTTGGTTTTTGTGTAGAAAGAACCTGTTCAGTGGAGTGGAGAGAAGAGAAGCGAAACAGAGCGCAAAGAAGACAAGTGGGCCCCATAGCCGATGGCAACCAAGCTAAACGTATGACTAAGCTTTGGCGGACAACCTAACAATTCTAACTGCCACAGGGTCACTGGTTCTCACTCGCTTCCCTGCACAGCCCCATAGTTGCCGAGTGACACTAGGTGACGGAGATTGTTTCAAGCACCGCCTACAATGAGGCAGACAGACGACATGAGAACTCGATTCCATACCCCTGCGAAGACCCAGGAACAACGGCAGCTCTGATCCACCTGGAGGCGAGCACCTATTCCCCTGCCGCAGTGACACTAGACCAACGAGCTGATCCAATCTACAAAGATAACTTCCCAGCAGAACTAATCGGAAATCAAAGAAAATCGAGAATCACACAAATATTGTAGGATTTAAAAAGTTGTACTTTTGCTGGCAAAGGGAGAAGAGTGTTGCGTCAGCAACACATTATGTGCTTGGGGCGTATCTGGTCGTCTCAGGTTTTTCAAACTTTGATACTCACAAAACGAGAGTTTTTGCTAGCAACTACAATATCCCGCGTTGTCACAACTCAACATTTTCACCCTCCAAGAAGCGTGCCTGGCTGCCACAAGAATTGGTTCGAAGGAAGTCACTCAAAAAAACCAGAATAATTTATTATGGGAAACACAGTGTCACCTGTATTGCAATACTTATTTTTTAAATTTTTTTATTCAAAGGGTTTGTTCTGGTGGGTTATTGTACTCGCTCGTCTTTGCCAAGAATACCTCCGCCAGCCGATATTTTGCTGGAGTTCTCACCAAATTTTCGGCTCACGGAGGTATTCTTGGCAAAGGCGAGCGGGGAGCCTTTATGCACTCTTCTAAAATGAGCGTTTGTGAAATACTGGTCAGACATGATTATTGTGTTTTGGTGGCAACCAGATGCCACTCAAAAGCAAAATAGCGTTTTGTGGCAAACCTCGCCCTTAGTAACGCTGAGTCATGCCAACGGCAGCAGGGGGTTCGTGTTCCTGCGTCTGGGTAACTCGCTACCCTCACCAGTTTTCCCCACATCAAGTCTTCACGCCTTTTTTCCAGCCTGGTACACGTATTGAAGTGCTTGAACCATAAACCGGTCCCGTCGCTTGTCAAAGCTATGTGTGGTTACTCTGTACTCTTCTCGAATTAGAGAGTGCCAGGAGATGCCTGTTGGTGTGTCTGTGCGGGTGTTCCCTTGTGGGCAAAACTGCTATCAGTGCTTCCTCTGCTTGTCAAAATCTTTTGCATGAACCAACTTACAGATTCCCTTTTCCCAAATACGCTTCTTAGCGGGCCTGAGGTTGCCCACAGCGTTTTTAGTCCTGAATAATATTTTAGTCACAAGTATTAGCCTTCCTGTAATGTGCGCCCGGAGGGGCTGGGGAATTTTGTCTACCAACCTAGGAACCCTATAGGCTTACGATTTCTGCCTTCGCAATGAGTTTTCCAGATTCTCGTTTTGATTGCCGGACTCACATTAGGGGTTAGGGGTAGCAGAGAGCTGTCACGGCCCTGCTAGAGGGGTGGTAACCTACCCACCTCTCCACTGGATGGGCAGGAGGGGTCTAAAAGGAGTCATGCATATCCTCCCTCAATTGGATGGATTAACTAATAGCGCACTGGAGAGTCAATTCGTCTGTGCAAGTCACATAACCTAATGCCAAACAACTGCGGCAGATGCGGGTAATCTTCTGTGATGCTGCTGTTTCAGATTCCAACATGCTGTCCTGCATCTGAAATAGGGACGAGGCGCTCTCCAATCCCTGATCTTATATCAATATGTCTATTCGCGGGTTCGCTATTGCCTTCGTTTTTTCATGGATCAAGGGTGGTATTTGTGCTATCGAGTTCGCAGTTCAGGGTTGGCCGGCTGCATCTTTACGTGCCATTTCAAGTTTTGATTGGGGATGAGGGACTGCGGTAATCGGAATCGCTCGATCATTTATCCACAGGAGGGGTCCTCATAGATCACTCCCACAGCCTTCTACACAATTCTCTACCCAGAAAGCACACATGAAATTAACTATATAACGGCTGGACAGGTTTGAAAGGCCCCTTCCTTTCCACCGGTGGAACCACTGCAAACGCCTCAGAAACACATCAAAAAGGCGTATCATAGGCTGCTACTGCCGTCCCTGCTGCTGCTACTACTACTACTCTTATCACTACTGCTGCCAGCACTGTTACAGCCATTGCTGCCTCTGCTACCACGACCATGACCACCGCCACCGCTGCCGCCAAAACTTTAGTTCCTTCCGAAGACCTTAGGAAGACCTTCGGAAGAATGTGCAAACTCACCGCGCATAATTACACCCTCTGCAACCACAAACTCTGGAGCATAAAGCAAAGCTGTTCTCAAGCCATCGAAGACCCAACCAACACTACCCTATCCTGGTTGCCGGAGCTTCTCAATCACTGCTCGCACCCTTAGGGAGCCACCATCAGAGGCCGTTGTCGACGCGATACTATCACAGGGAGACGTGTCAACTTTTGGGCTGCAAGTACACTGTTAGGCCTGAGAGAGTGATCAGTGGATGTTGACAGGGAGTTGTTAATCGTATCCGGAGATGGGGAGGAGAGTTGGGTGGTTACTGGGGGAGTTACTGAGATCAGAGGTAGTAGGAAGGCGTGGAGGACTGCAGGGTTGGAGGGTTGGAGGGTTGGAGGGTTGGAAGATGTGTGGAGTTTCGCTTCAATTGGCAACTTGCTCTGTTGTCTAGCTCTGGTCTTTATGTTTTTCAATTTTTCAATTTTTCTCAGTATTTTTATAAAGGGAGGCAATCGTCATTAAACTAGATGATGCGCGTTGTGTCGTTGTCATCGGGACATGGATTCTATGCTCCGCCCGCACGAGTGATTGACAATGAAAAATGTGGGGGGAGAGTGGGGGTTAATCATATATTTGCGCGTTGGCTACTGTGTTATTTCGAAAGTAACGAGGCTGATAGGGAACGGGAAGTATGAAGTATGAAGTGTGAAGCACAAGAGACCCCTCGAGAATCCCATCAACCTTCCCTCGTGTGACTTGGCCTTGGTGAGCTATCCAGATTCGCCGTGTAGCCAGCTAAATTTGCATCAAGTCAGTCTTTCAGGTCTGCCATTTATACCTGTAACCTGGCTCTGTAGATCCGAACGATCACTTGATGTAACCCGTTACACGGCGGATCTGAACGACCTGACGCAGCTCGGTTACATGAGGGAAGGTTGATGGCGTTCCCGTGGCGGGAATCACCACTCATATCAACACCTCTGCCTTCTTATTCACTGTAAGATCGGTTAAACCCTGTCGTGGTGCCCATCCTGCGCATGACGTGGTTAGAGAGATTAATAGTCTCTAATACCGATATGGTAGTGGAAACCTTTTGTCAAACGAACTAAACGCTTAGCTACAGTAACTTCATGGGAGGTAATGTAACCTATTGGGCTGGGAAGCCGATCAGATGGGGAAGCGAACCAGACGGGGAAGCGAATCAGTTAAAATGCCTCAGAAAAGTAGATATCTGGAAATCTCAATTGACGCATAACACTGAGTAGGAGATGTAGAAGGGCAGGAGATATTTCTAGATGGTGGGTTGTAGAAACTCGTTGCCAATTGGGCAAAGCACACAGGGTCCTACATGGGAAGTTCCAGGGTCTCGGAGGATTGTGGAAAAAGGTTTAGCCGGTTGCTGGGACAGTGCGGGGTCATAGCTCAGGGATACCGCGTCCGTAGACCCCCCTTCACATATGGCACCCTTCAGCTTCCCCAAACCTCACAATCATCATACTCCCTACAGCTCGCGTTCTGAAACTTCCTACTGCTCGCGTTTTTATTGCCCCCTCCCACCTCCCCAGGGCAACCCCCATGCGCCCTCATTGTCACATCGGGACATACCGGCGGTAACGATCTCCCATGGCAAAGGCAGCGGCAACTCCTCCACCACCTCCGCCAGTGGAACCACAGGGTCGTTAGGCAGCAAGGATGAGATTGTTGGACTTCCTTCGGCGTTGTTCTTTTGGGTTCTCTTCATTTCCTCTCTTGTCCTAGATAGTCAGCTTCAATACACTCACCGCGCTTTGGAAAATTGGTATCATACCACATCATTTTTAGATTTGCCCACTTTTGAGCTGAATGGAGAGTTTTTTATCTTGCCGAGTTCCTCGTAGTGAGGATTTATGCGAAATTCAAACAAACCACTTCACTTCTGCATCTGATCCACTTCCCGGTCCAGTACGTTATCGGTAGCAATAAGGGGGTACCGATATCAGTGTCTCACTTGGCACAAGTCCCTGGCATGTAAGTTACGGACCGCACACAGGGGGATCCTGGGGGTAGAATTCAGTATGTGGCTCGAATGTGCGCAGTAAATCCGCCACGAGGGATTCCGCTCCTAGGATACCCCCTGTGTTCGGTCTATTCATGCCAGATACCTGTCAATGGCCGGGGGAGAAGGAAGTGGAAGGATCTGAGGAAGGTTCAGCGTGGTCTCCAGACCCCGAAGAAAGACATCCCTCCCCCTCCCCGATCTTGGACAGGGTCCTTTGAAGTTGTGCTTCGAGATGTCAAAGCTCTTTACCCTTCCTAGCATTGTGCATGGAGACCTACTGATTAAATCATTTTTTACCCCCGGCTGTCATCGGCACTAGGACCTCGAACACCTGCCTACCCCATCACTAACCGCCGCCCCTCAGTCCTCGAGTAAAGTCTCTACCTCGTTTTCGTGGTACCTGTAATGGTCGCTGCACTCGTACTGCAGTCCCAAAATTCCCTCAGCAAAACCGGGTGACGGGCTAGGATATTTGGTGGGCGAGAGAGTAGGATGTCAAGGTTAGGATTGGCCCATGTTGGTCATCTGCCTAGTTTCGTCGTAAATTTATCATAGGTGCTGTCGTAACGGCTTTCCGGGGTCTCCGGAGCGGGACGCAGACAACCGATCAAGTTACACAATAATCGACGGCGCTATTTGCGCCCGATTTTGCGGTAGCACTATAATTTAGGCTCAAGACGGTCAGCCCATGTTCCTGAGACTTTTTTATTTTTATATGCTCGGACAGGGTCAAAAAGGACGGAAAACTTTCGGTGGCGAAACAAGGGTAGAGGCGCTGATCGATCAGGAGGAAGTGGAAAAGATGGGGGTGTTACAGGATGCCATTGGCCTGGAGCAGTTGCAGTATAGTCACCGCTGTATTCTATCCATGGGTCTTATTAAGAAACTGATCATATAAGGCCAAATTAATGCTAAAGGAGAAGGAATCTACCTTGGAATAGTTCTTTAAGAGACTCAAATAAATGCATAAGTTTAACTGCACACTGGCAATTTTATCATCATCTAAATGTCATCTAAATTGTCAAGTATGATACAGAGATACTTATTTCCTCAGTCAGGGTTTCTGGTGTCCACCAGGGCAAGAATTTTTCCACTGTTGCAACCCATTTCCTAACTACCCCATCCGATCTTGCTGATCTTTTTTTCCATCCTTTTTGACCCTATCCGAGTATATAAACCTTTTCCATTTCGGACTTTCTATCGAGCAAACCTTTAGAATATCGTACCATGCGCTTGGCGATCAACCCTCTCGGATTCGCTAAGCCCGTCCCAGGATCTGTTATTTCCGGTCCAATTAAAGGGTGGAATTCGGCTTCAGATGGCATCTCTCATTGGCTGCTTTATATCAACGCGAACCGGCCAACCACAATCCATTGTTTAAGCCAAGATCTGGAGCAATACGATATCTTACTGGACCGGAAATAACACCCTAGGACGGACTTGGCGAATCCGAGAGGGTTGACCACCAAGCGGATCTTATTCTAAAGGTTTGCTCCTCTCTATGATATGCTAAACTAAAGCGTCTGCCTAATTCTAAACTACTGCAAACTAAAAAGATATTGTCCTCAAATTCTTAACCACCCCTCATACCCTGGCTTCTAGAATCCCCCGCTTGCAGTGGGTAAAGGCGCTTTCTACATGGTGTCCCCAACCTCCTCTTCTACTTTAAAAAACCACTCGCACTGTGCAGTACCTGTGGGGTGCATGCCGCGGGGACTGTACCGGTATGGGGAATAACCTTTTAGATACCAGAAACTCTCTGGACATACCTGTAAAACGTTACAAATACCGGTATCAGGACTTCTCTCTTTTCCGTCGCACGCCAGCGGTAAATCTATAACCAGCAATGATACTTTCGGGATTACTCAGGAAAATTCCACAAAGGACAACCTTTCTTTAATGCCAAGAAAATCTAAGCCCGCTTCGATGGCCGTTTTTCTTGCGGGGGTGCAAAGTACAGCAACCCCACTCCCGGGGGTGAGAAAAAGAATGACTGGACCGTGTCGGCAGATTCAAGACTGGAGCGGCTTTCTAGGGGGCCAGTGTATTAAATTTTGATATCATACATATCATGGGTTGTTCGCCGAAGCTCAGTCATTGCTTGCGGGGCTCGCTTGCCATTTTGCTCTCTCTTCTTTTTCGTTTCTTTTCTCTTCTCTAGCGCTCCACAAGTTCTTTTTCTTGACAGCAACAAAACGCAACGAAGCTGGTCTTAACACGACGCTTATTTGACTTTTAATCTCTCTCTCGTTCTCGCCCTCAGTAAAGCTCTTCCCGCACTTTCTGTACCCAATAAGCGGCCATACAAACTCTTCATTCTGCCCACCCCTTGTGGGGATCGACTCGCCACAGATCATTTCCAACACAGAGTTTTGGGTTGTACTGCCGGTATATGCAGGACACACGGCTTGAGCGTAGTTAGTCCAAGATCCACCCATGATATTTTTTTTATCACTATGAGTGCCACTAGAAAAGAAAACCCCAAGGCTCTAGTCCCTTTTGCTATTCGGGAATATAGACCTCAATCCCTGGATATCCGATAGGCCCTACAATCTGTTGGTAATTTAGGTCTCTTTTTCTGGATGCCTTGATGGGGCACTGTGACGATGCTAAATACCTTGTTTTTCCCCACTAAGGATAACCTCTGGCACAACTCACATCTTTATCTGCTTGATAGAGCGGGCTTCCTCGGGGGGTTGCAATCTTGAGAGGAGCACTGTTTTTGCTAAATAAGGCTTTGGTTTTCTCTCTCTTTTTTATTTTTAACCTTCGATGCATGAGCTCACCGCACGCTTATTGAGATGGGTTGTTAGAAGTCGAAGTAGGGTGGAACAAGCTGGGCCAGAGTCACAGTTCTTGCTCTTTACTGGTGCTTTATCGTGTGGCTATCTAGAGCTTGCTAGCTAGCCATATAACCTAGTTTCAGCATCCATTTGGTCAAACGAAATACTGTGATGGCAATGAATGAGGCGCAGTTCACAGAATTGCATCATGTTGGGATAGATTTCCGAGAGGGAGTCTTTAGCTGTGGTTGGTAATGTAGCGCATTATCTCGGGCGGCAAGTGAGATGGAGTTGGAGTATTATCGTCAAACGCGAGTCTGGGGGTTGCCACTGGATGACGGCGGGGAAAGAAAAATGCCCTTAACTTTCGGCCTTTTTGATGAATGGGGTTACGTCAGCTACGATATCATACTATGATACCTCCTTATTCTTTCTATTATATCTCCTTGAATTACCCACACCGCCTCCATACATTGCTGGGCTTCCTGCCTTTTCCCTTTTCCCTCCTCTTCATCACCGGATGCAGTGTTCGCAACGGGGCAGTCCGTCCGTCCTGGGCAAGGACGAGGACGGACGACATTTCGTCGTCCCGTCCCGTCTTTTCCTGAACTTGCCCGACAAGTAAGAGCCAAGGACCAGGACGGACGACATTGTGTCGTCCCCCACCATCTCCCGTCGTCCCCCGCTGTTTTCCGATGTTTTCCGATGTTTTCCGCCGTCCCCTGCCGTCCCCGGCGGTCCTATGTAGTTACCTGCCGTCCCCTGGTAGAAGTTGTCTCAGGTCGTGGGGCTCGTCGTCCTTGCTAATGACGGCCGTCCTAGGAATTCAAGGACGAGGACGGACTACATTTTGCCGTCCCGTCTCGTCCGGGGGTCTTGGCAGTCCCCCCGCCGGGCCCTACGGGGGCCCCGGACGGCTGAGAACACTGACCGGATGACATCTTCGCTGTTGCCTTTTCATGTATTTTTTAACGATCTCAAGTATTGGGAGGGTAAAGTTGCTATATTATAGCAAAGTATTGCACCTCGGCTCAGTCGAAAAAGCTGAGACTCCCAATTTGTTTGGTTCTTGCACAGCGACTGCTCAAGGGCACGCATTGTTGGGTTTTAGGGGCAGCGGGTTGCTGGTTGGGCGGTTTTACTGCAGTGGGTTGTTGATAGAGAAATAGGGCTACTGTAAACGATTGACTCACTAAAGGACTAGAAGGTTGAGCGCCTACCGCCTCAAGCCTCCAATTCCACAGCATTACAGCAACCACCACAATCACTCCTACCTACTATCGCTCAAACTCACGCAATGAACAACCAGAAATCCCGTATCCTCTCCGATAAGAAAGGACATGCCTCCAACTCCTCCGACCCCACCGAGCCAGCTCGCGCCGAGGCCGCCGAGGCCGCCGAGAGAATGACTTTTCTCCCTAGGTTTCATCGCTCCGAATTCGTCATCATCAAGAAGACAGTCGAAGACGTCCTATGTTGGTTCAAGAGCCTTGTAGTCCTCAAGCACGTCAAACACGAACTATACTTTGCCGTAGAAATAGTCAAACACCTCAATTCGCTACTCCAACTCGATAAGAAATACGGAGTAGATCTCCAGGTTTTGAAGCACATTATCGGCAAGATTAGCTCGAGTCTCGTTATGGTTAAAGCTAAGGCTGAGGAGAACATGAGGGTTGCAATGGAGAAGAAGGAGGATAACCAGAAGCTAGCGAGGAGGAGGAGGAGAAAGGAGAGGATGACTGCGGCGAGGGAGAAGATGGAGAGAATCGCTAGATGGGCGGAAGAAGTGGCTGCAAGCAGAGCCTGAGGAGAAAGCAGAATAGGTGCATATTATTCAAACGGTTTTACTGTATTCGATTTATAATGATTGATTACTCTCTGTAATGGCATCGCGAATGGAACTTTTTTTTTTTAAGTGGTAAATTATGTCGTGCGAAAGTGTTGGATTTCCCCACTAGTTAGTTCTCTGCTATATAATGGGGGGAGATCCTGACGAAATGACTTCTTGGTAGATCACCTGTATGATATATTCTGTCTGTGGGTGCTCTTGTCCTAATATTCCTAAATGACTTGTCTTCACCGAATTCTACCGCGAGAGGTCACAACTCCCCACTAGCTTCGCTCTAGCCCACAGTAGTGGCCGAGTGACACCTAGTGACGCTACACTGTTTCAACCTTGTTTCAAACGCCGCGTACGATGCGGCAGACAAACAGCCTGAAAACTTGATTCTCAAACCTCTGCGAAGATTCATGAACAATGGCGGTTCCGATTGACTTGCTGCACAAATAAGGTCTCTCAAGATCGCTCTCACACGCCATTCAATCTAAAGCGCGATCAGGCCCCCCCCCCCCCAGATATTGAATAGATAGGCTGCGGAAATTCCTTCTATCATATTCTAAACCTCACCTGCTGCCTCCTTAATATCTGGAGAGGGAAGTCCTCAAAATTATCAACCATTTGGGGACGAGCGTCTATTTCCCTGCGGCAGTGACACCAGACCCACCAGCCGATCCAATCTACAAAGCGAGCTTCACCACAAAAATAATCGAAAATAAAAAAAATAAAAAAATCACATAAATAAAGATGTGCAGATTGGAGCTCAAGCGTTTCATCACCTGCGATCACAAGATCTGGGTCAGGAAGGAAGCTTTCTCCCGTGCTTTTGCAGATGTAAGATACAACTGCCCACCTGCGATAGCTTCCCGACCACACCTAGGCCGTTGATCAAGCCGCCGACAGAGGCGGTTGTGGAGACGGCGATCCTTGAGAGGGAGACATGTAGGCAAGAGGGTTGTAGGTATACCATTAGACCACCTAGGATTGGGGGAAGGGTGTGAGTTAGTGGTGTAGGGTTGTGTGGGGAAGGGTGGGCCTTGGGGATGGTTTATCCTCATTAGCTTTTTCTTGCTTGTTCTGAGATTTTTTTGAATAAATAGAAGTCTTATTAATATTTAGCATGCAAGATCCGCACAAGAGTGTTTCCGATGAAGGGAAACTGGAAAGCCATGATCGTAAACGAGCCCCATTGCTTGTCAGAGCTATGTGTGGTTGTTCTGTACTCTTCTCGGATTATCGAGTGCCAGGAGGCCCCTATAGGTATGCCTGTGCGGGTGTTCCCTCATGAGTAAAACTGATATCAGTTGCTTCCTCTACTTGTCAAAACCTCTTGCTTGAACCAATTTGCAGATTCCCCTTTCCCAAATACCCTTCTTGGCGCGCCTGATGCGCCATAGCGTTTTTAGTCCTGAATATTATTTTAGCCACTGGCGTTAGTCTTCCTGTAATGCACGCGCAGAAGCCGGAGAACTCCGTCCGCAGATTTAGGGACTTGGAGTCTTGGGACTCCCGTCCTCTCAGTGAGTTTGCAAGATTCTTGCTTTAGTTGCGGGACTCCCTCTAGGAGTAGGGGTCGCGGAGAGCTTTCAGAGTTCTGTTGGAGGGGTAGCTTGTTCACCTCTTCACTGAATTGGTAGGAGGAGCCCATAAGGAGTCATAACGTAGCGGGAGGGACAACGAACAGAGGGGGGCAGCGAGCAAGAGGCTGAAAAATTTGATGACAAATCCCAAATCTAGTAGGGCCATCTATCATACTGCAAAAACTGGTGAGGACCGCCCAGGCGCTAGTACATTGAGGTGAGAAGCTGCTGTGGTGAAACCTACGATTGCATCAAAATAAGAGCCCCGAAAGGATTAGTCATGGCTACAAAGAGTTAGCCTATGTCGTCTTATTGCGATTTTGAGACAAAACTAGGGTAAGAATCTTATTTGAACGTACACTCCCGTTTGAAAAGTTCTCGTAACCACACTGGTACATTCATGTAATTGTGGCTGGCAATAGTATGTTGGCCCCAGCCAAGCATCAGCCACAAATCTTATTATGTACTGAACAACAAATTTCAAAAAGGGTGATCTGATCATCTGATAACATGACTAATAAATTCGCCAATGTGCTACTAAAGAATACCCTCAGGGTTAGCTACATCCTATGATAAGGTTAGTTAGTGACTGTGTTTAAATAGAAGTAAGGAAAATAAAAAAATAATAAAGTATAAGGGGAAAGTTTTTCCATCACCTGCATATTTCAATTTCTATGGACAACAACTAGAAGTGACTTCTTATTTGTAGCTAGAAAGGAACCCACAAATCAGCCTCTCTAGCCTTTTATGTATTTTACACCCAGTATATGCCTCTTCTCATACTATCTCTTCCTATTGTCTTACAAGTCCTTACAAAATTCTCTTCTACCGTATCTCTCATGATATTCCCTTGCTGTCACAGTGGTATTCTTTGACAACCTGCAACTGTCTCAAGCTCGAGTCAACACCATAGCATCCTTGCTGAAAGAAGTTCATTGAACCATTGTCTATCGCACCTTATTTCACTTGCAATATCTCGCTACTCAGAATATTCTGCCGTTCACCCAAACTCCTTGAGGCATTTTACTTTGTCAGTTGATCTGAGTGGATCTCTCCCTGCCCTGCACTTCAGTACAAGACTCATTACCATCCGAGGTCCTCCAGTGTACTCTCTGACAATATTCTTACTTGACTACATCTTATTACTAGATTTAGTATATGATTAGTATTGAACACATAGAATATCAATATGCCAGTATGTTACCGGTGCAAATGAGAGAAGAAAGAGACCGAGTTTGATCAGGATAGACATGGTGTATTAAGAAAGGGTTGTAGAAGCTGTTTGGTATATTACTGCAATTATTAAATACTTGTTGGTATTGAAAACAAATCAATTGAATACCAGTAAACTACTACTATTGAATGAAATAGAAATATAAGCTAATCAGCATGATAAAATAGGCACGAAGACAACAACATCAAGCGGTCCTACGTGCAGCTCACAATCGACTCTTACAACAAGCTGTGGCTCCAATTGCAATTCCTGAACTAGGTCATGAACAAGAAATGCCAGAGCCAATACCACTAGTAGTCAAATATCCTCTCGCCTATATCAATAATACCTTACTTTGAAAGTCACAGGACTTTGGGTGAATGACTATTATTTGTGGCGATTGTGGTGCATTTCATTGGATAGCAGAGCGAATAATCCATGAGGGAAAGCGCAATCCGAAGTTTCACCATTGCTGTATGCATGGCGATATGCAAATACCTCTACTACGACTTCTCCCACAGCCTCTCCACAGGCTACTCAATAGCCTTGAACCGGATGCAAAGGACTTTCGCAGTAAAATAAAGATCATGGAACTCCGGATTTGCTTTTACGTTGGTATCTTTTAATATGGATAACCGAGAGGCTGTCACTGGACCAGGTGTGCAAAACATTCAGGTACATGGCGAACTGTATCATTTGCAAGGACCTCTAAAGGCCCCCGGAGCAGAGGATGCATTATATTCACAAATGTATTTGTACGATCGGCAATACGCATCGATACTTAGGTCAGAAAGATTTTCTACCGTTAATCCAGAGCTTGTTCAACAGATTACAGGGGTGCTGTATGACTGCTCTCCATGGATTTCTATCTATTGAACTGCGACAGAACGATTGAGAATGGAGGAGCAAGCAGAAAGCCAGCAGTTATATTCAATTATCCTTAATCCTCGAATGGAATTAATTGTAAATGGGGACATCAGCAAAAATAATACCTTGCGTCCTGTGCGCCCCGTGCGTCTGACGCCCGGGACGTCGGAATGCTAATGGCGAATCAGGACGTAACGTCGGATCGACGTCGCGTCCTGACTTTGCGTCACCTAG